>TARA_R110002074_G_scaffold224495_1_pt1 | contig 215943 bp, 218 predicted proteins | sample TARA_R110002074 | Tara Oceans TARA_R110002074 (sample SAMEA4397215) | marine metagenome | biome: Polar Biome; feature: [MIX] marine epipelagic wind mixed layer (ENVO:01000061); material: water (ENVO:00002006), including particulate matter (ENVO:01000060) such as... | depth...
CATCTGGGATGGAACTTGTATCCCTCATGGTGGTGGTGTTACTTATGACGATTGTGCTGGAGCATTAGAAATTAACTGTGGTGACACCGTTATTGGAGATACTCTTTCAGCTACTGTTGATGCAGTTGATGATTGTGATCCAGGAACTCCAGATGCACCAGGTGTATGGTATAAGTGGACTGATACTTCAGGTCTTCCTGCTAATGTACTTCTTTCTACTTGTAGCACTAATACAGATTACGATACTCAAATTGCTGTTTTCACAGGTGATTGTACAGGTGGCTTAGTTTGTTTAGCTGCTAATGACGATTCAGCAAATTGTACTGACTTCCAGTCTGAAGTAGAATTTGAGAGTGATGGTAGTTCAACTTACTATATCATGGTTCATGGATATGGAGGTGATACAGGTACATTTGAATTAAGCATGTCATGTACGCTAATTCCACCAGATAATGATATGATTGTGAACGCTATTGATCTTGATGAGGTAGGATGTCCATTTACTGATGAGGATGTTGTTATGCCAGCGGCTACAACCGAAAACGGTACTCCATCTAACTGTGATATCACTGGTGCTGCCGGTGTTTGGTATAAATTTACCCCTGAAGGTGATGGATTCATTACTGGAACTATTGCAAATCCAGGACCAGGAGTAGGAGCGACAAACTTAACTGTGAATAATGGTCCTTTAGCAGGTGATTATAATCCTGTTGCGGCTAGTTTTGGAGGAGCTATACCTTTAGATCCGTTAACTGAAGATGCAGCTGTTGTTATCGATGATGATACTACAGGTGATCCAAACGATGCTTGTGATCCTGTTCTCAACGGTGCTGATTTAAACGGTAAGATTGCAGTTTTAAGACGTGGTTCTTGTGAATTTGGTGTTAAAGCCTTAGCAGCTCAGAATGCAGGAGCAGTTGCAGTTGTTGTGGTAAACAACCAACCTGGCGATCCTATCGTTATGGGAGGTGGAGCAGTAGGAGATCAGGTTACAATACCTGTAGTAATGATCTCTGATGTTGAAGGTGAGCCAATTATCACTGAACTATTAGCAGCGAATACAGTTAATATGAGCTTATGGTCAGTATTTGCCGATGTTAGTTCAGTTACCTTCTATACCGCTCCTGATGAGACTTCTACCGAAGACGAATTAGTATTGGTAGACTGGTGGCAAAACCAATGTTTGCCTAGCGTTACTGCTACTATTCCTGTAGTTGCTGGTCAATCATATTACTGTTTTGTAGTGAACACTGGAGCTGTAACTGATATCATCTTTGATAACTGTCAGTTAAGTGTTGATAGTAATGAAATCCAAGGATTTGCATTCTATCCAAACCCTGCAAATGATATTTTGAATCTAACATCTATTGATAATATTGATAGCGTAGCTTTATATAATATTTTAGGTCAAAAAGTAATAGACTTAAATGTTAACGCCACTACTACTCAAGTAGATGTATCAAGACTATCTGTTGGTACTTACATTTTGAAGGTTTCTTCTAATGGTCAAACAGGTACTTACAAGGTTATTAAAAAGTAATTTTTTCTAATTTATAATTTAAGCCACTCCATTTATGGAGTGGCTTTTTTTATTGTGTATTTTTGCAGCTATGCAATTATCTTTTTCTTTTATTATCCCAGTTTACAATCGTCCCGATGAAATAAGGGAATTACTTGAGAGCTTTTTAAAAGTGGAAGGTAACTCTCAATTTGAAATTGTTATAGTAGAAGATGGTTCATCTCTTACTTCAGAAAATGTTGTTACTAAATTTAAACCCCTTCTTCAAATATCCTATTTCAGTAAACCAAATAGTGGACCTGGAGATTCAAGGAATTTTGGAATGCGATATGCTAAAGGGAATTACTTTATCATTTTAGATTCAGATTGCTTATTGCCACCCCATTATTTTTTAACTGTTTCAAATTTTTTAAACTATAATTATACAGATTGTTATGGAGGAGCAGATGCTGCTCATGATAGCTTTTCACCCCTTCAAAAGGCTATTAACTATACAATGACGTCTTTTTTAACCACAGGAGGAATAAGAGGTAAAGTAAAGAGTATTCAAAAGTTTGAACCCAGAAGTTTTAACATGGGGATATCTAAAAAGGCATTCGAAGCCACCCAAGGGTTTTCAAAAATTCACCCCGGTGAGGATCCAGACCTATCACAGCGCATTATAAATGCAGGTTTTAAAACACAATTTATTCCTAATGCCTATGTATATCATAAGCGAAGAATTTCGTGGAATAAATTTTATACACAAGTTAAAAAGTTTGGATTGGTAAGACCCATATTAAATAAATGGCATCCCAAGTCCGAAAAACTTACCTTTTGGCTTCCTACATTATTTGTCTTTTTTGTGCTATTATCAATTCTATTTTCAGTCCTAGTTAATATTTTATTTTTGGTACCATTACTACTTTATCTATTCTTTATTTTAGTGGATAGTAGTATTATGAATAAAAGTATTTATGTAGGAGTGTTATCATTAATTGCCGTTTTTGTGCAATTTTTTGGATACGGGTTAGCTTTTTTGAAATCTACATTCTACATAAAATATTTAAAGAAAAATCCGAAGCAACAATTTCCACAGTTATTTTTTGATTAATTTTAATGAATGGTTTCAGAAAACACAAAAAATAAAAACCCAAAAATAAAGTCGTTTCTCTTTTTTCTTTTATTGGCTACCCTTTTTTGGTTTTTAACGAAATTTTCGAGAGATTCTGAAGCAACCTTAACAACTACTTTAGACTACATAAATATTCCAGATTCTGTAATCGTTACCAATGACAATGTAAAAGAAATCACTTTTGATGTTTCTGGAAATGGATTTCAATTGTTGTCACACAAATTGAGAAAAACCTCGTTAAAAATTGATGTTAGCGCCTATTATAAAGAAGTAGATAGCATTATAGTACTTCCATTACAGGATATTCAGAAATTAATTTTGAAGCAGCTAAACCTTTCAGATATAAAAAATATATCTGAAACAGAACTTATGTTACACCTCGATAAAAATGCCAGTAAAAGAATTCCTATTTCTTTGCAATCGCAAATATCTTTTAAAGATGGGTATTTTCAGAAGGGCGAAATAAAAATTATGCCAGATTCTGTGGACATTTCTGGACCTTCGGAAGAAATAGATACTATCACCTTTATTCCAACACAACTATTTAAAAGAAAAGATGTTTCCAAAGGGTTAACCGAAACTGTTAGTCTAATAAAACCACAAAATAAAAAAGTGCTACTCAATCCCAAAAGTGTAAGTATAACGTTAGAAGCTGAAGAATTTTCTCAAATGACAATGGAAATCCCTGTTGAGGTTATTAATCTTACTGAAGGAACCGAACTTAAATTATTTCCTGAAAGTATAGAAATTACCTTCGATGTTTCCATAAAGGATTTTGGAAATTTAACTACCAATGATTTTAAAATTATTTGTGATTTCTCTGAAAGAATAGAAGAAGGAAGTTTTATGATACCCAAACTTATCAAGTATCCAGGAAATCTTCAGCATCTTGAGTTGGAAACAAAAAAAGTAGAGTTTTTAATATTTAAATAATTTGAAAATAGTTGGACTTACAGGTGGAATTGGAAGTGGGAAAAGCACTGTAGCTGGTTTCTTTAAAGAACTTGGCGTTCCTGTGTATATTGCTGATACTGAAGCCAAACGAATTACAAATACTTCGAAAGTAGTACGAAAAAAGATCATAGCACTTTTAGGAGAAAAAAGCTTTGGAACGGAGGGACTTAATAGACCTTTTGTTGCCAAGAAAATATTTAATGATAAAGAGCTACTTAATCAAGTAAATAATATAATTCACCCTAAAGTAAGACAACATTTTGCCAGATGGGTTAAAAAACAAAAAGGTCATTATTGTATTAAGGAAGCAGCTATCCTTTTTGAAAGTGGCGGACATACTCAATGCGATTTTATAATATTGGTGACAGCACCAGAGTCTATAAGAGTTGAAAGAATATTAAAACGCGATTCTACCACCCGTAAAGAAGTACAATCTAGATTGGACAATCAATGGCCAGATGAAAAAAAGATACCCCTTGCAAGCTTTGTTATAGAAAATACGAACCTAGCGGAGACAAAAAAGCAAGTTAGAGACATTCATCTCCGCATTTTAAAGGGTTAATATTATAAAAATTCTTCACTTCTGTTAACATTTGGTTAAATGGAAAGTAATCTAAATGTTAAAATCTTAATTTTGGAATATGAACAAAAAGCTTTTTGCGCTTCTTATTGGTTCCATGTCGTTGTCCCTATTAGGAATAATTTTTGTTCAAGGGTATTGGATTAATAATGCCTATCAGGCTAAGGAAGATCAATTTACCCTTAGCGTTAGGCAAATACTCATTGAAGTTGCTAAAAAAGTGCAGCTACAAGAAACGGAAAACTATTATAAATTATATAGCGGACTCGTAGACAGCCTTAAAACACCGGAAAATGTAAGTGTAAGTGAGCTTATTTATAGAATTGCAAATGAAAATAAAAACGAAACGGTTATTTTTTCAGATGGAATTATCGAAGAAGACTATAAGCTTTCTTCTTTCTTTTTAGATACCGAATTTGATACGATTCAGTTCAAAAAAATAACCAATCAAAAGAAAACAACAAAAATTATTGGGAGCCCTGATGGGACTGGATTTACAGAGGAAACTAAAATAGATTTTAACCGAATGCGGGATTTTGAAAAGCAGCAGTTTCAGGACGCTGTAAGTAATATTACTTCAAAAACTCCTATTCATAACAGAATATCCTCGAAAGACCTTGAAGAATTAATTACAAATGAAGCGAGAGAAAGAGGAATTAAATCAAAATTTGAATATGCTGTTTATAGTAATGAACTGGCGACAAAAATTCGATCTAATGGATTTCAATTAAATCCAGAAAGTACATATGGAGTTCCTTTATTTGTGAACGATACATTTAATACAAATTATCAACTCTATGTAAATTTTTCAGATAAAGGAAAAGAGGTTGTTAGTACGATATTAGGTATGGCATTGCTGTCACTGGCTTTTACGGGCGTAATTATATTAGCGTATTCTAATGCTTTAAAACAATTATTTAGGCAAAGACAGATTTCGCAGATTAAAACAGATTTTATAAATAACATGACCCACGAGTTTAAAACACCTATTGCTACAATTAATTTGGCTTTAGATGCGTTAAAAAACCCAAAGGTCGCAGAGAATAAAGAGTTTATAGATCGTTATTTGAAAATGATTCGGGAAGAGAATCGACGAATGCACGCACAAGTTGAAAACGTTTTGCGTATTTCTAAACTTGAAAAGAATGAGTTAGATCTTCCAAAAGCACGAATAAAACTGCACGATATTATTGAAGATGCAGTAACACATATTAGCCTCATTGTTGAGGATAGGGGTGGTTATGTGAATACCCATTTAGAAGCAATGAAATCTTCTGTGTTGGGTAACGACTTACACCTTACTAATGTGGTGGTGAATATTTTGGATAATGCCATAAAATATTCGGAAGATGAACCAAAGATTGATATTTATACCGAGAACGTGAAGAATAGTATTATGTTGAAGATACAAGATCAAGGTATGGGTATGAGTAAGAATGTACAAAAGAAAATATTTGAAAAATTTTATCGCGAACATACAGGCGATATACATAATGTAAAAGGGCATGGACTTGGTTTAGCCTATGTTAAAAGAATTTTAGACGACCATAATGCCGAAATTTACGTAGATAGTGAAAAAGGAAAAGGTAGTACCTTTATAATAAAAATGCACTTAATATCTTAAAATATGGAAACTGTAAACAAGAAAATTTTATTAGTAGAAGATGATCCAAACTTTGGGACAGTTCTCAAAGATTACCTAACCATGAACGACTATACCGTTACACACGCAAAAAACGGTATGGAAGGATTTGAAAAATTTAAAAAAGACGATTACGATCTTTGTATCCTTGATGTCATGATGCCCTACAAAGATGGTTTCACCTTGGCAAAGGAGATTAGAGAGAAAAATCAAGAAGTACCTATTATTTTCCTTACTGCTAAGGCTATGAAAGAAGACGTCATTAAAGGGTACAAGGTTGGTGCCGATGATTACCTTAATAAACCCTTTGATAGTGAAGTTTTATTAATGAAAATAAAGGCCATTGTTCAAAGAAAATCGACAGATTCGATTGCAGATAGTAAACAATTCGATTTTACTGTTGGAAACTTCCAGCTTAATTCAAAACTTCGTTTTCTTACTTATAAAGGAGAATCGCCCATTAAATTATCTCCAAAAGAGAACGATTTATTACGCCTTTTGGCATTGCATAAAAACGATTTAATGCCACGTGAACTAGCACTTACCAAGATTTGGAGAGATGACAACTATTTTACTTCACGTAGTATGGATGTGTACATTGCCAAGCTAAGAAAGTATCTAAGTAAAGATGATGATGTAGAAATTATCAATATTCACGGAGAGGGATTCCGATTGGTAGTGAAAAGTGAAGTAGACCTATAAACTTTTTAAAATATTAAGTGTATAAATGCCCTTCCCTTTATTGGGACAGGGCTTTTTTAATATAATTTTCAATTTCTAAAAGAGGTGTTTTATTATCAAACCATTCAATAGTTGTGTTTTTTCTAAACCAAGTGCCCTGACGTTTGGCAAATCTTCTCGTATTTTTTTTAATCTCTGAAATAGCCTCTTCCAAAGTTAGTTTACCATCAAAATAATCGAACAATTCTCTATAGCCAACTGTTTGTAAGGCATTTAAATGTCTAAACGCTTTCAATTTTTCAACTTCTTTAAGGAGTCCATCCTTTATCATCAAATCAACGCGCTGGTTTATTCGTTCATAAATAACCTCCCTATCTGCGGTTAAACCAATATATAGTGTATCAAAATTTCGATTGACATCTTTATTTTTTCGGAATGATGAAAAGGGCTTGCCAGAAGCTTTGCAAACTTCCAGTGCTCTTATTACTCGCTGTGTGTTTTGAATATCCACTTCTTCAAAATACACTGGATCGAGTACCTTTAATTGTTTTTGAAGGGATTCAATTCCTTTTTCTTCAAATTCAGATTTAAGTTGTTTCCTTATATCGTATGGCACCTCGGGAAAAGAATCCAATCCTTTCACAACGGCGTCTACATATAATCCGGAACCACCTACCATAATTACTACTTGGTGTTTCTTAAATAATTTTTCAAGTAGTTCAATAGCATCTCTTTCAAAATCGCCTACACTATAATTTTCAGAAATACTTTTATTTTGAATGAAATAGTGTTTTGCAGAATTCAATTCTTCTTTTGAAGGGACCGCAGTGCCAATGGTCATTTCTTTAAAAAATTGACGGGAATCTGCCGATATAATTTCGGTATTAAACGCTTTTGCTAGTTTTATAGAAAGTGCAGTTTTGCCTATAGCTGTGGGTCCTACAATACAAACAAGTAAGGGTTTCAAGGCAACCATTTTTAGTTTTCAACCTTTAAACTTTCACCACATTTATGGCAAAATTTAGCATCATCGCGATGTTTACTTTCATTACAGTTAGAACAAACTTGGGTGTTTAGGTCTACCTTGACTTTACCTTTGGTCATTTCAGCAGTAACAATTCCTGTAGGAACTGCAATAATACCATATCCTAAGATCATAATAACTGAAGCTATGAATTGCCCTAAGGGTGTCCCAGGGGAGATATCACCATATCCCACAGTGGTAAGTGTAACAATACACCAGTAAATACTATGAGGAATATTGGTAAATCCATGCTCAGGTCCTTCGACCAGATACATTAGGGTTCCAGCAATTATAGAAATAATAATTACTGTAAATAAAAAAATTAAAATTTTAGCACGACTCTGCAGTAAAGCAATTTTTAACTTGTTAGACTCCCCAATATATCTAGTTACTTTTAGAATTCTAAAAACTCGAAGCAATCGTAAGGCTCTTACCGTAAGTAAGTAGTTGCTGCCCACTAATATAAATGAAAGATATAACGGGATGGTAGATAGAAAATCAACAATTCCATAAAAACTGAAGACATAGTTCCAAGGTTTTTTTACTGTTAGAATTCGTAAAATGTATTCTATAGTAAAAAATATAGTAATTACCCATTCACCAATATATAATATAAAATATACAGTTTCTGGTAGACCTCTTACGCTCTCAAGCATCACAAAAATGACGCTTAATAGAATAAGTGATAATAATACTAAATCAAAAAGTTTACCATTAGGGGTATCAGCCTCATAGATAATATCGTGAATTTTATCACGCCAAACTGTTGGGAGTTTAATCTTCAATTTTTGATTTTAATATTTAAAAATACGCAAGTTTCCTTAATCTACCGTATCTGGGGCTAAATTTACTACTTTTAAGCCTTTATTCTTCCTAAGATAGGACTGAATAATATGTTGAGAATCCCTATTGTCTTGCATAGGGTTGATAATAGATTTTAATACTTCAGGATTATTTACTTGGTAATTTAAATTGAAAAACCCAAAGCCAATATATTTTCCGTTTTCAATTAAAATGGCCGATCGTTCATCAATATCTCTACCTTTATCAATAATTAGCATATGTTTATTGGCGTAGCTATTATTCTCTAAAAATACTTTAACGCGAGCATTATATTCTTCTGCGGGCTCTTTTTCAATACACGCTCCATGGCATTCTTTTATGCTGTGGAGAAAACAACTGGTCTTAGTTTCATAAAGCCCAGTAAGTTTCTGGCAAAGTTGATGTGTTTCGGTAATTCGATATAAAGTAGATTTTGCTTGCTGGTAGTTGGTAAACGTTGTAATCGCTTTTTTTCGGCTATCGGCTTTGTCTATTTTTAAATTAATATAGCCTTTTTCATCAGTAAAGCTAGAAAGTTGATACTGAAAAAGTGTTCTACGCAAGGCACGATTATAAATAGGTTTGTTTCTCTTTATTTCCTCACTTTCCTTCAATAAGGCTATTAATTCACTTCCCGTTTTCTCAAAGGTCACTTCGGCTACTTCCAGCTGTATTTTCTTCGACTTTCTATTGTCGTTGGTAAAATGCTGAATGAGCCTTTTTTTAATATTCTTGCTTTTACCAATGTAAATAATAGTACCATCACTTCGGTGCATATAATACACTCCTGTTTCGGTAGGGGCATTTTCAATAAGATCGAGAAGTTTGGGTTCCAATTGGCGTTTGGGGTCTTTACGAACCATTTTCTGGATTATCTCTTTTGAGGTATCCCTTGCCAATAACATTTTAAAAAGGGCAACAGTTGCCAACGCATCCCCTTGGGCACGATGTCTGTCACTTATTGGGATGCCTAAAGACCGAGTTAATTTTCCTAAACTGTAAGAATCTTTCCCTGGAATCAATTTTTTTGAAAGTTCAACCGTACAAAGCGTATCCTTTTCAAATTCATAGCCTAATCGGTCAAATTCTGTGGTAAGGATTCTATTATCAAATTGAGCATTGTGAGCTACAAGAATAGCACCATCTGTAATTTCAATAATGCGTTTGGCTACCTCATAAAATTTTGGAGCGTTCCGAAGCATTTCATTATTAATCCCCGTTAGGTTTACCACAAAGGGCTGAATGCTTCGTTCAGGATTAATGAGACTAATAAATTGATCTACGATTTTGTGTCCGTCGAAACGATAAATGGCAATTTCGGTAATTCCCTCTTCATTGTATTTTCCACCTGTGGTTTCTATATCTAAAATTGCGTACACTTATAAGGGTTCTTGGTTAAAGGTTTTGGGTTAAAGGTTAAGCAAAATTAGTCATTAATCCTTATTCATTTTTCTATACTAGTTCCGTTCTCCAAATATCGAACTTCCAACACGAATCATAGTGCTTCCTCGTGCTATGGCAATTTTATAATCACCACTCATCCCCATAGATAACGTTTTAAAGTTGAAAGCTGTTTTATGAGTATCAAAAAAGTTTTTTAATTGTGAAAATTCTGAAACTAATTGCGCTTCATCTTCAGTAAAGGTTGCCATTCCCATCAAGCCCACAATGTTTACATTTTTAAATTCTTTTACTGAAGCATTATTTAATAAAGCTAGAGCATCGGCTTCCGTCATTCCAAATTTACTATCCTCTTCAGCTATTTTTATTTGAAGTAAACAATCTATAACTCTTTCGTGTTTTTTGGCTTGTTTGTTTATTTCTTTCAACAACTTTACACTATCCACTGCGTGAATTAAACTCACAAACTCGGCCATATACTTTACCTTGTTGGTTTGCACATGACCAATCATATGCCATGCTATATCTTTAGGCATCTGCTCCCATTTGTCGACCATTTCCTGAATTTTATTTTCACCAAAAATTCGATGGCCAGCATGGTAAGCCTCCATGATATTTGGAATAGGTTTGGTTTTGGAAACAGCCACTAAGCAAACGTGGTTGGGAAGTTCTTTTTTAAGATTGGTAATATTTTCTGAAATGCTCATCTAGAATTCATAAATCGTTACACCGCTTCTCAGCTTTGGTTCAATATACGTACTTTTTGGAGGCATGGTTAAGCCTTCATCTGCCACATGTTTCATTTCGTCTATGGTAATAGGAACCAAGCCAAAACCCACCGTAAATTCACCCGAATCTACTTGCGACTTTACATAGGCTAAATCTCTTTTCCCGTGGGAATAGGCTATACGGTCATCGTGGCGAGGGTCTTCGATACCTAAAATAGGTTTTAAGACGGAAGTATACAAAATATAGGTGTCTAATGCCTCCAATGCGTTTTTAAAATTGTAATTATCCTTCCGAAGGTATAATGAATAAAAGGCACCGTCCAAATACATACTAAAATGATGCTTCTTTGAAGGTTTGTAATAATCTATTCCGCGTTTATCTATTCTGAAAACAGTATCCAATTGGATTAAAAACTCTTCTTTAGTTAAACCGTTTAAATCCTTTACCAGTCGGTTGAATTCAAATATTTTTAACTCACTTTCAGGAATAAGATATGTCATAAAGAAGTTATACTTTTCTTTTCCTGAATGATTTTTATTTTCACTTTGTAGGTCTTTCGCTAATAGATAGGAAGACGCAGAGCGGTGATGACCATCGGCGATATAGACCGCATCCATACGTTTAAAAATGGTTTCAATTTTTAAAATTATATTTTTATCATCTACGCCCCAAACATAATGTGTATCTCGATAAGTGGTGGTAAACTCATATTCGGCACGAGTTTCCATTACTTTTTCAATGATGGTATTTAGTTCATTATTGTCGGGATAGGTGAGGAGTACTGCTTCAGCATTGAATCCCACCGTTTTTAAATATTCTTTAAAAATTATTTCTTTTTGGGCTAAGGTATCTTCGTGCTTCTTAATAATGTCATTTTCATAATCTTCCACACTAGCTGCTGCGACAATCCCATGAAAAACATTTTCTTCTCGATTTACAATTTTATAAATATAAAAACACGGTTTCTCTTCCTGCATAAAAACCCCATCTTCTTTAAACTCTTGATAGCGATTTTTAACCAACTGGTATCGTGCTTCTCCAGCGATTTCCTTTTGGTATTTATACCCCGGATTTACAATATGTAAAAAGGAAAACGGATTATCTCGTAAACGTGCTTCCAATTGCTCCTGAGTATAACTCTCATACGAACGGGAAGCTAGTAAACTTACCTTGTCGCGTGTGGGTCGTACCGCTTTAAAAGGAATAATTTTTGGCATTATTAATTGTTATTATTAATATATCGATACTTGTTTTTATTAATTGATTCGGTTTCCTCGATATATTTAATTAGTTCAAATCTTGAAGCTAGTAAAAATCTGGCCATATTTGAACCCGACCAAAAATCTGTAATTCCAGTTTCATCGTATTTTATCCAAATATCATGTCCTGAACTACCTAAAGCATAGGTATTATAACTTATAATTAAATATTCTTTAGTTTTGGCAAGTAATGTTAGTTCACGGGAAGGAACATCTTCCTCCACAATACAACCGCCTTGATATTTTTCACCTGGATTTGCTAAATCAAATCCGTTTGTATAACAATCTAGCTGTTCTTTTACTTTTAATGGAATATCATTTTTATCATTTGTAATAACTAGGCCTTGCTTTTTTAATTTTTTTACAAACCAATCTAGCTTTTTTTCAGACTTATCTAATTTCTCATTTTCATCAAAACCACATTCTTGCGCATATAGAGTATATGAAAATGCTAAAAAAGTAAACAATAAATAAAATAAAGATTTATTTTTCATTTTTTGAATATAGCTTAAACCTTTTTAGTAAAACTCTAAAGAAACATTTTCGCTACTTTTTCGGCTTTTCGGCTTTCGGCATAATCATAGAACCCTTCACCGCTTTTTACCCCTAATTTACCCGCCATAACCATATTTACTAATAAGGGACAAGGTGCATATTTTGGGTTTTTGAAGCCGTCGTACATCACTTTTAAAATGGATAGACATACATCTAGTCCAATAAAATCGGCTAGTTGCAGTGGTCCCATAGGATGTGCCATTCCCAGTTTCATCACAGTATCAATTTCTTGAACACCAGCCACGCCATTGTACAAAGTTTCAATGGCTTCATTAATCATAGGCATTAAGATGCGGTTTGCCACAAAGCCAGGATAATCATTTACTTCAACAGGTACTTTATTCAGTTTTTTAGAAATTGCTTCTACTGTTTTATAAGTTTCGGCACTGGTATTATAACCCTTTATAATTTCTACCAACTTCATAATAGGCACTGGATTCATAAAGTGCATGCCAATAACCATTTCGGGTCGAGAAGTCACCGCTGCAATCTGCGTAATAGAAATGGAGGAGGTGTTGGAAGCTAAAATGGTATCGTCTGGGCAAAACTTGTTAAGGTCTTTAAAAATCTTCAGTTTTAAATCCACATTTTCGGTGGCAGCTTCAATAACCAAACTCGCATATTCTACCCCTTCTTCAAGGTTGGTATAAGTGGTAATATTTTTTAACGTTTTATGTTTATCGGCTTCGGTAATTGCTCCCTTTGCCACCATTCTATCCAAATTTTTGGTAATGGTTGCCATTCCTTTGTCTAAGGAGGCTTGCGAAATATCTATTAATTGAACTTTATAATCAAATTGAGCAAAGGTGTGGGCAATTCCGTTTCCCATGGTTCCTGCTCCAATGACAGCTACATTTTTCATAAGCTTTTAAAATTTTTAATAATTTGAAGTGCTACACGCAAAGCTTCGGTGCCTTGCTCTAAGGTTACTATAGGAGTTGTATTGTTATTGATGGCATCAGCAAAAGTTTCAAGTTCGTCCAAAATGGCATTATTGTTATTCACTTTAGGGTTGTCGAAATATATTTGCTTTCGTTTTCCTTCGGCATTGGTTAATACCATAGCAAAATCATCTTCCTTTTTGGGGGCATTTTTCATTTTTACCACTTCGCACTTCTTCTCTAAAAAATTTACAGAGATATAGGCATCACGTTGAAAGAATCGCGCCTTGCGCATTTTCTTCATCGAAATTCTACTGGCCGTTAAATTAGCGACACAACCATTTTCAAATTCAATACGGGCATTGGCAATATCGGGTGTTTCAGAAATGACCGAAACCCCACTGGCGTTAATGCTTTTTACTTTGCTTTTTACGATACTTAAAATAGCATCGATATCGTGAATCATTAAATCTAACACCACGGGAACATCGGTTCCACGCGGATTAAATTCTGCCAGACGATGTGCCTCAATGAACATGGGTTTATCGAACATATCTTTTACCGCCATAAACGCTGGATTAAAACGCTCTACGTGCCCCACTTGTCCTTTTACGCCGTGCTTTTTTACCAAAGCCAATAAAGCTTCGGCTTCTTCAACGGTTTGAGTGATAGGTTTTTCGATAAATAAATGCTTCCCAGCTTCCACCACTTTTTTCGCACAATCGAAATGATAAATCGTAGGGGTTACCACATCGACCATATCACAAGCATCAATAAGTGCTTCCATAGTAGGGAAACTTTTGTACCCTAATTCATCTTCAATTTGTTTAGCCGCTTCTTTGTCGGCATCAAAAAAGCCTAACAATTCGTATTTGGTAGATTGTTGAAGTAATTTTAAATGAATTTTTCCGAGGTGACCCGCACCTAAAACGCCTGCTTTTAGCATGGAAAATGATTTTTTTCAAAGATACTTTTTTTGAGGGAAAATTACGAAGGAAGCCTTTCAAATTACCGAAGGGTTTTAGTAGCTTTGTCGAGAAGCCTTTACGATGCAACAACCTACCATAGAAACCCCACGATTACTCATTAGAGAGTTAATAGATGCCGATGCAGACGGCATGTTTGCCTTAGACAGTAACGCCAATGTACATCGCTATTTAGGAAACAATCCCATTAAGACTATTGAAGAAGCTAAAGATATTATAGGCAAAGTACGAAAACAATATAAAGACCTTGGGATAGGTCGCTGGGCAATGATAGAAAAGAATTCGGGTGAGTTTATAGGCTGGACAGGCTTTAAATTTAATACGGAACCTGTAAATGGATACCATAACTTTTTAGACTTAGGCTACCGATTGCGGGAAGAATTTTGGGGAAATGGGTATGCCACCGAATCTGCCTTTGCGTCAATGAATTATATCTGTACTAATGGGAATCACGATTCCATTTATGGAATGGCAGAAATAGACAATGAAGCATCGAATGTTATACTGAATAAAAAAGTGGGAATGCGCTTTGTAAATAGTTTTATGTATGATACTGCGCATTGTCATTTTTATGAAATCACAAAGGCTGAATGGCTCGCTAAAAATTGATAATGAAAGATACATTTACCCATAAAGGCATGCGGAAGAAGTTAGTGGAAACTCTTCGGAAAAAGGGGATTACTAATGAAGCTGTATTGGAAGCTATTAATAAAATTCCACGCCACTGGTTTATGGATAGCGGGTTTATAGATCACGCCTATGTAGATAAAGCCTTTCCCATTGCAGCAGAGCAAACGATTTCTCAACCTTATACCGTAGCAAGACAAACAGAACTTTTGGAGGTGGAAGAGGGAGATACGGTACTAGAGATTGGTACAGGAAGTGGGTACCAAAGTGCGGTCTTATTAGAAATGGGAATTACAGTGTATACTATTGAGAGACAGAATGAATTGTTTAAAAAAACCAGCAGATTTCTACCTAAAATTGGCTATCGTCCCAAAAAAATGATTTTTGGTGATGGTTATAAGGGGTTGCCCGAGTTTGCCCCTTTTGACGGTATTGTTGTAACTGCTGGAGCTCCATACGTTCCTAAACCCTTGCTTGCACAATTAAAGGTGGGAGGGAAGTTAGTAATTCCTGTGGGTGAGGATGTGCAAATCATGACTGTGTTTACACGCACCAGTGACACCCATTTTGAAAAGAATGAATATGGTGAGTTTCGGTTTGTACCCTTATTGGAGGATAAGAATTAAATTTTTTATTGTAAAGTAGCATAAGCACGTACTGGAAATGTTCCAACGCCCTTAAATTTAGGTGGAGCCGCATTAAACGTAAACCCTGTATTTGGTAATTGCTGTAAATTACACAAATGCTCAACTATTAATATTTCGGCACCTAAAAGAACTGTGTGTGAAGGCCTTGATTTACCTCTAGTGTCATCAATATTATGAGAATCGATTCCTACTAAAACAGCTTTTGAATCCCTCAAATATTCTGCTGCCTTTTTTGTTAAAAAAGGATTGTTTTCAAAGTACGCTTCAGTATTCCATTTAGTGTCCCAACCTGTATGGATGAGTACTGCCTTATTTTCTATACTATACCCTTTTAAGTGTTCAGGTGTTATTTCAATTGTTTCGGTATGAGGGATTCTTATTACTATGGCATCTAAATCCACAAATCGAGATAATTCTACTTCAGATAAGTCTTTTCCATTTTCAAACCTATGAAAAGGGCAATCGACATAGGTTCCTGTATTAGAAACCATTTCAATTTTTCCAATTTGAAACTCTGTGCCTTCTTCATAAAATTTTCTTGATTCTTCTCTACTTAAATAATCACAAATAATAGGAGCAGGTAAGCCTTTGTAGGTGATTATTCCATTGTCAATTGTATGACTTAAATCGATATGTTTTCTTTTAGTATTCACTATTTTAAGAAACTAAAATGTATAAATAACAAACTTCATACCATTACTTCTCCGCAATCACTTCTATCATGATGGGACAACAAATGGTAGCTCCAGGAGTATTTTCAAGTTGAGCTAGGTCTCGTAAAGCATTTGTAACCTCCTTCTGATTTAAATATCCTGTTTCTGCTAAACGAGGAAAAAAGCTTTCATAAAAAGACTTGGGCCACTGCCAAACAAGGTCTTTGGGTGTTGCAAGTTTTGCCATAATGCGAGTGCTTGTAACAGTCATTCCTAATTCGGTTAATATCCTTGGGAGGTGTCTTCCAATGTTGAGGTCGGCATTCATATCTCCAAAACTTTTATAGGCCGCTTTTATGGCTTTAGTGAGTCCAGGAATGCTGGGTTCTGTTTGGTGAGTGGACCAGTCGTAATATTCGTGAAGAACCATTCGCCCTCCTGGTTTTAATGCATCGAATACTTTTTTCAGAATTTCTTCTGGGTCTGGAATCCAAGCGAGTGCCCATCGGCAATACATCCCGTCAAGGCTATTGGGTGCTAGTTGAAAGTCATTAAAATCTGTACAGATGGCATCAATACTTAAGTGATTGAGTTTTGCAATTTGATGAAGGTGGTTAATAAATCCTTCCGATTTATCTACCCCCATTACTTTACCTGAAGCTCCTGTAATATAAGCAAGTTCCTGAGTGCAAAATCCGGGACCGCATCCTAAATCTAAAAGTGTTTGTCCTGCATTAAAATGGGCTAAGTCCCACCCTTTTTGAGCTTCGGTAGCCCATACTTGGTGTTGGATTCCCAAACGGTGCAATTCAAGTTGGTCGGTACCTAGAATATAAGCGTTGGATTCGGACATGGTGAGTATTTGGGTTTTTAAAAATGTGACTAATAATTAACATACACATCGCCTATAAACGGTTCAGGGTAATCTGGGTCGTTTAAATTTAAAACGTAGAAATAAGTACCTACTGGGACTACCTTGTTTTGTTGAAGTATTCCAAGGTTTGGGATGGCATCCCATAGCCCTTCTTCGTTTCCTCCTTCGTAAATTAAATTTCCTTCACGACTGTAAATTTTAAGATTAAAATCTGGAAAAACATCTACGATATAGTAAATTTTAAACACATCGTTTAGTCCGTCACCATTTGGAGAAATACCGTCTGGGATCATAGGTGGGCATTTTTCTACAATTAAATTGAAAGATGCGGTGGTAAAACAAACTTCATTTTCTAAACGCACATAAATCGTTTGAGGATTACTCGTATTTTCAAATTCTCCAGGATTTTGAATTGGGTTAAGGTTGACGATTGCTTCCGCTTGAGAGGTAAAAAACTGAACCGTTCCTTGCGTGTTTGTGGTAATAAGCTCTAAAAGATCTTCATCTAATAGGTTAAAAGTGGCGGTGTTAAATCCTTTGTCACATTCGGTTAAATTGGGTAAATCCACAATGGGAGGAATGGTTCCAAAAGTGACTAAAATTTCAAATTCGTTATTAAATTCATTTAATTCCTGAACGCTTCCCAAGCCTGTTCCATCATCATCCACCACTGCAAGGATTGTAAATTGATTTGGGATACTTTCGGGAAGGTCTATTTCTAAAATACCTGGTTCACTTCCGCCTATAGGAATATCATTTTGTGTTTGTGATTGTCCAATAAGTGTTCCGCTAGCATAAAAAGCTATTTGCGTGCCTGCTAATAAAGTATTTGTGCCTTTAGTATTATAAACTGTATATTCAATAACCAAATCTCGCTGACGACAAGCAAATAGTTCATTATCAATACTAATGGTAGCGTCGGGGAGTGGACAGATAATAACTTCTACCTGAAAACTATCTATCACAAAACAATCTGGATTCGAAACCCGTACCCAAATTTCCTGTGGATTGAAAGGGTTTTCAAAATTTTCAGGATTTGAAATTGGATTTTCATCATTTAATGCCTCATCTTCTGAAAGGTGATATGTAATGGTATTAATAGGATCGATTTGAGCGGTAGCTTCTGTTAAATCGAAAAACTCTTCACCCACTACATCACATAATTCTAAGTCCGTTAGACCCACAATTTCTGGAAAAACAAGTAAATGAATTTCAGCAGTATCTTCATTATTATCTTCCCTTAATTCGTTTATTTCTGAAAATGGATCTACAAATGCACGCAGAGTAAAGTCGGCTGGAACTCCCCCTGGAACAGTTAAAAAAATGCTGCCACTTTCTTGTTCATCAATGCCTAAATCTAAGGTAGTTTCGGTGGTGTCTATGAGTGTGTTATTTGCATAAAAACCTAAGGTGGTTCCTGCGGGAAGAATGTCTGTGCTATTTAAGTTGCCGATTGTATATTCAATGGAGATGTCCCGGTTTCCACATTCTGGAGTATAGGTAACAGAATCCATAGTGACTGTTGCGTCGGGTAACTCAGTGTTTAGGACAGTGATAATATTATTAACCATTACCAAATCTTGTCCAGATGTAAGTTCGATGATGGCACTTTGATCTCCGGGTTGGATGTTATTTTCGATATTGTAAAAATCAATATCCATATTAAAAAGCTCATTGGAATTAGTAAAGCTATTGGTACCATTAAATGCATTATCTGCTGGATTTAATGGCGGATTGCTAATGATATTTCCGTTTACACGAAGGGTTTCGTTAACGGCTAAACCCGAATCTCCTTCCCAAGCCAAAAAACCAATTTTAGCACCAATATTGTCCAATACATTCAAGTTTTCAAGAGTGATGGTTAGGTTGGTATTATTTTGGGAAACCCCTTCCATTCCGTCAAAAATATTAACTTGATTAAGATTTAATGAAGGATCCTCATAAATTACGGTAACTGCCCAACCACCAAAATTGGTAGCATTCCCACAATAGTCTTCAATGACATCGGTTAAATCTAATTCTGATAGAGTATAGGTGCCATTGCCTTCATTTAATAATTGGGTTGTAACATCGGCGAAAGCGGCAAAATAGTTATTTAGTGTGTTAAGTTGATACTCAAACGTTCGTTGCGCTGTAATTGGAACTGAATTTAGCATCACATCAAAATCACCATCGCCAGAGCCAGCCCAATATAAATAGGCTGCTATAAGTTGCTGTCCAGCTTGTAGCTGAAAATCTGCACTACTTTGCGTTAATATGACACAATCATTACTTAGTCCATTTTCTTCTGGATTTAATGTATTTCCAAAGGAGAGGTAGTCGTAACGGCCATTAAATTGCTGAAATAGTTCAATCTCTTGAGAGTTACCCAATAAAGGAAATAGAAATAATAAAAGCAGTACAAGTAGACGCATAGCAACGTTTTGATAGTTAAATATACAACTATTTAACAGCTATAAAAACAATTAATACTGTAAGTGGTAGCGATTTATAAATCTCGCTTTTTTAAGAGAGCGTACGACCAATAAATGAAAAGGGCCGTCCAACCCATAACAATGAGCACATCCCAGAATTGTACATCATAATTCTTAGTAAATTCTTCTCCCAACTGATTTGCGGCACTTTTGACCGCACCTAATCGTGTTCCGGGTTCTTTTATAAGATTCGCCATTGAATTGAGTGGAAGAAAGCGCGTTACATAAGGCGCAATGGCTTCGGCTTTCCAATAGAGAATTCCGGTGAAAATTCCTTCAAAAGTTTGCCAAAGGATTAAAAAGCCTAAGGCAAAAGCAGATCGCTTTATTAATATTCCCAAGAATAGACAGAAAGAGAAAAAACCTATTAGTTTCACAAAATACCCAACAAGGTATTGCATATCACTAAATATGATTCCTATTTCGTTATAATCTGAATAAAATAACCCTAGAATCAATGACACTACAAATACAAATACGACCGAAACAACAGAAAATAGTATCACTGTCAAGAATTTTGAAAGGATGAATTCCTTTTTACTTAAGCCATCAATTAAATTCTGTTTAAGCGTTTTATTACTGTATTCGTTCGCCACCATCGATACAATAATAATGGCGAGGAAAAACTTAAGCCAAGCTGCTACAAAAGTGTTAAAATGCCAAATAAAAGGAAAGTTGAAAATTCCTTGCTCTGCTAAATGAAACTTAATTGGGCCAATGTCAAATTTTATGGCTGCAATAAGAGCAATACAAGTGAGTAAAAAGAAATATCCGAAAATAAGGACTCTACTTACCCGGCTGGTTTTCAGTTTTATTAATTCTATATTGAGAAGTCGAAGCATGGCGGTTAGTTGTTTTTGGTAAGTTCAAGGAATTGTTCTTCAAGACTTTCTTTCTTTTTCTCCAAGCGGGAAAGGACGATGCCTTTTTCAAAAAGTTGTTGGTTCACTGTAGAAGCATCTAAGGGTTCATTTAAATAGGCAATAAGTAAATTGCCTTCTTCTTTAATAGTACCAAAGGACTTCATTTCTTTTAACGCACTATGCAATGCCCCTTTATTAGGGCTTTCCAAAAGTAGGAATCCGTGACTTGCATTCATTCCGTCCACACTTCCAGTATAAAGACTTACTCCTTTTCGTAAAATGACCACGTGACTACACACTTTTTCTACTTCATCTAATAAATGAGATGCCAATAAAATGGTGGTACCTTGACTTGCAATTTTTTTGATGATTTCTCTAATTTGATGAATCCCTTGGGGATCCAATCCGTTGGTCGGCTCGTCGAGAATTAATATTTCTGGGTCGTTTAACAATGCTGAAGCGATTGCCAAACGTTGCTTCATCCCTAAAGAAAAAGTTTGAAACTTACTGTCTTTTCGATCTAAAAGTCCGACAAGCTCTAATTTTTCTAAAATTTTATCTTCGGGAACTTCTTTAATTTTACAGACCAGTTTTAAGTTTTGTTCGGCTGTCATATAAGGGTAAAAGTTAGGACGCTCAATAATAGCCCCTACTTTTCGTAATGCGTGGTGGGTGTTATCACTACCATCGAACCAATGGAAATTTCCAGAGGTTTTATTAACGACATTTAATACAATACCTAGCGTGGTAGACTTACCACTACCATTAGGGCCTAATATTCCATACACATTGCCCTTTTCAATAGTGAATGACAAATTGTTTACCGCGGTAATAGGACCAAATTTTTTGGTAAGATTGTTTATGGTTAGAATAGGATGCACAAAAAGGGTTTTTGTTGATTAGTTGTAAATATGACGAATCTAACCCAAATATGTTACAATTCTAAAAATTAATACGAAACCTCAATCTTTATATTCGCCTGCATCGCTACCGTACTTTCTGGGCTTCCAAGGGGTCCAGTTTCGGTAATGAGGCGTACAAAGTCATGACCAATAAACCCAGCTTGTGGCCGATAGAAATAATACACTTCGCCTGTGGTTTCGTTTGCTCGAAGTTCGCTTACTTCAGCATTGCTAGCTTGGGTAAGGATGGAGGTTAAATTTTTGTCACCAAAAGCACCTAAATTATAGGTCAAAGTTTCAGAATTTGAAATACTAGCCGTAGGTGTAAAAATAAGGGTAGTGGTTCTTACTTCATCATCGTTAGAGCAGCTTACACTAAAAATGAGTGTAATAACTAACAAGGATTTTAAGAGTAGATTTTTCATAACTTTTTTATTTTAAAAGCATCAAAAATCGTTCCTAAAGTCTTATTTTGAAAAGACTTACGATTTGTGTTCTTTGTTGAAATATACTAAATAATAATACATCTGCTTCTCCTCATCCCAACCTTTTTCTACAAACTTTTCGGCACTTTCGGGATTAATGAAATCCATTTTAATTTGAATGTTCGTATCCAAATTAATGGTATTCTTTATTTTTTTACGCGCAGCCGTCACCGCCGTATTAGCAATTGGGAAGGTGGTTAAGTCTTCAATACTGTACTTAGGTGCTTTTTCAGATTTGTAATGACGAAATTCTGGAATAAGATCTGGATTATCGATAACCTCGTTCATGAACGCAGTTTCTTCAAACAAATCGTTTTTAGCAAAGTGGTTTACCGCACGATTCATAAACATCACCTCTTCTTTTTTGTCTTCAGCAGGGAAAACCACGTCCCTGGCAAAATCTTGACAGAATTTTAAATATTTTTTAGTCTGAAAGTTTTCATCGTGAAACGCATCTACACCCAAAAAGCTTTCTAGCCAATAGCGCGCATCGTAGCGGTTGCTATCGACAGAAAGTATTTTATATCCTTCTTCTTTTTTATGGTTGAAAATGAGGGCTCCTTTATCCAATCGATTCAAATTAATACCTTGTTGAAGGATGGCATCCAATTGATTTTCTTTTTCTGAAAACTGAAGGAAATCTTGTTTTAATTCAGATTTAAAAATCCCCACGGCATCTACTTTTTCATTATCAATTTGAAGGTTCTCTAAATATGCCACATATACCTCACCACTTTTAATATGAGGATGCATAGATTGATCGAATAAATGTCTTGTAATTTTTTTACTAAGCTCATGAACCTGTTCTGGTGCTTCAAATATTTCGGTCACCAAATTGAAGAGTTCATGAAATTCTAAATCGGTATCATGAGAAAACTGAAAATAATTCTCTTCCTTATCACGAAAGGGTTTCAAGAAAAACTCTTTTAGCAGAGGGGTAATTTCGTCATCCATTTTATAGGGTTCGGCAGAAAGAAATAAAGATTCATTTCGACTTTTGTTCCCCACTCTGTGGATGGATAATGAAGAAATGTGAGTATTATATAAATTAATCATAAATGTCTTGGAGGTAAATTATTTTAATTCCAGTTTTCGTCAAAATCGAGGTTGTCGTAATCCTCAGGATCTAAGTCATAATCCTCATCGAGGTCATCTCCCTCAAGGGATTCACCTATAAATTCTTTATCGGGAGCTTCTTCGGGAATTTGTCCGTGAGCAAAAAGTAAATTAGGATAGGTTTTTCCTTCTTCGGGTTCGGCAATTTCGGCAAGTTCCACTAAAAAGGTCCACATATTTAGAAAATCATAGACGTAAATCATTCGGGTTTGCTCTTCATTTAAGATGTCTTCAATAAAGGATTCGCTCATCACTGGTAATCCGCCTTCATCACTCATATCGAACAAAGGGTATTCGTCACCTTGCTCCCAAAGCTCGTTGCTCATATAAAAAGAAGCCATCTCTTGTCCGCCAAATCCAAATGCTTGGGTGATAGCATTGTGAAAGTCTTCTAACGATGCGGTATCATCCATTTCTATATCGCGAAACACATCTTCTTGGGTGTCTAAAATAACTCTAAATCGGTAAACCATTTTGAAAAAATTTGGATTGCAAAGATAGTATTATTAATGCTTATTTACTGAAGCGATGCAAGGTAAATGTCATCGCTGCTAACAAGAAAAATGCAACCACTTGATGCAAAATACCTAACCATACAGGAACCTGAAGCAGTAGCGTAAAGACTCCTAGAACAAACTGAAGCAATACAAGACCCACCAACCCATTAATTCCTTTTTTCTGTAGCGGGGTGAGTGTCATTTTATGACTTTTCCAAGCTATAAATAGAATCATACCTACAACCACATACGCTAAGTAACGATGCACAAACTGAACTCCACTTTTACCTTCTACAAAGTTTTTCCAAACAGGACTCTGCTCAATATATACGGTTTCGTGAATCAATTTACCTTCACTCATAAAGGGCCAGTGATTGTGAATCCAACCGGCATCCAATCCAGCCACAAAAGCACCCCAAATAATTTGAATGAGTAAAATGGCTAACCCCCATCTTATTAAATTTCGGAATGATGCATTTATCTCTTTTTTAGTGGGATAGATGAGGTCTAGCGCCACCCATAATGTATATGCAAAAGTAATGAACGCAGTTGTGAGGTGCATTGCCAAACGATAATGACTTACATCGGGACGATCGACTAAGCCGCTTTTTACCATATACCAACCTAAAAACCCTTGAAAACCACCTAAGAAGAGTAGAATAAGCGACTTTTTAATGGTTGGTTTCGAGAGTTGCTTTTTAATTAAAAAATATACAAATGGAATGATAAAAACAATCCCAATGGCACGCCCAATCACCCTATGAATCCACTCCCAGAAATAAATGTCTTTAAACTCCTCGAGGGTCATTTGGTGGTTAATCTTTTGGTATTCGGGATATTGTTTATATAAATCAAAAGCTTCGTTCCACTCCATTTCGTTCATAGGCGGAATGGTTCCAGAAATTAACTGGTAATTGGAGATAGAAAGTCCAGAGTGGGTGAGACGTGTAATTCCGCCAACGACTACCATGATAAAAATTAAGAAACACCCAGTAAGTAGCCAGTAAATTACTTTTTTGTTGTCTTTCATTTTTTTGTCTGGTCGAGCGCAGTCGAGACCTAAAATCTTAACAATAATAAACCTCTCGACTGCGCTCGAGGGGACTTTTCTTTTAAACCTTCTTCAAACCAATTTCTTCGGCTTTTTTAAACATAAACGCCTTGGCCGCTTCATACTCATTGGGAATTTCTCCTTCCAAAATAGCTTCCTTTATGGCATCTTTAATAATACCAATTTCTCGGGAAGGTTTTAAATTGAATGTTTCCATGATTTCTTCTCCCGAAACCGGGGGTTGAAAATTTCGCACGTGATCTCGCTCTTCAACTTCCACCATTTTATCTCTAACCAATTTAAAATTGTTATGATACTTTTTGAAACGTTTCGGGTTTTTGGTAGTAATGTCTGCTTCGCAAAGCGTCATTAAATCATCCACATATTCGCCTGCATCAAAAATGAGTCTCCTCACGGCGCTATCGGTTACGTCGGTGGCAAGTACAATGGGGCGAGAGCTCATTAATACCATTTTTTGAACAAACTTCATTTTTTCGTTCAATGGCATTTTTAGCCTTTTGAAAAGTTTATACACCATTTTTGAACCTACAAATTCATGTCCGTGAAAGGTCCATCCGTTCTTTTTATCAAAACGTTTGGTAGGCGCTTTACCAATATCGTGCAATAATGCCGCCCAACGTAACCACAAGTCATTGGTTGTTTGGGCAATATTATCAACTACCTCAAGCGTATGCCAAAAGTTGTCTTTATGCAATTGCCCTTCTTTTTCTTCAATGCCTTGTAAAGCGACCAACTCTGGGAAAATATAGGGTAATAAGCCTGTTTTATGTAATAATGTAAACCCGATAGAAGGAGTATTGGCCATTAAAATTTTGTTGGTTTCATCCACAATGCGTTCTTTGGAAATAATCTTAATTCTTTCAGCATTCCGTGAAATTGAATCTAGGGATGACTTGTCAATTTTAAAATTCAGTTGGGTAGCAAATCGAATAGCACGAAGCATGCGTAGTGGATCATCACTATAGGTAATATCAGGGTCTAATGGGGTTTTAATCAGTTTATTTTCTAAATCCTTTAAACCGTTAAAAGGGTCTATTAATTTTCCAAAGGATTCTTTATTGACACTAATTGCAAGGGCATTAATGGTGAAATCTCTTCGGTTTTGATCATCTTCCAAGGTGCCATTTTCCACAGCAGGGTTTCGGCTATTTTCTTCGTACGATTCTTTACGGGCACCTACGAATTCCAATTCTAAATCAGCAGTTTTTAACATGGCAGTTCCGTAGTTTTTAAATACTGAAACTTTAGGCTTGCCAGGAAGTAAATTGGAAACCTCTTTTGCCAAATCAATGCCGCTACCCACCGCTACAAAATCTAAATCTTTTGCATCACCACGTTTCAAAATATAATCTCTTACAAATCCACCAATCACATAGGTCTCCAAATGAAGATTGGAAGCTGCTTGGGAAACTACTTTAAAAATAGGGTCTTGAAGTGCGTTTTTAAAAAACTGCGGCTGCTGCATTTTAAGGTCTTATTCTCTAATTATCGTAACCGCTCCATTGTTTTTTAACTTAATAATACTCGATGGTTTTGCGGGTTTGCTATTTCGATACAAATTTACGACATAGTCAACGCCTTCCAAAATAAGCGGACTTATTTCTTTAAAAGTTGCAGGTGTTTTTTCACCGCTAATATTGGCCGAGGTAGAAACCAACGGACGTTTTAATTTTCGAATTAAAGTTTTACAAAAATCGTCTTGTACCACACGAATACCCAAAGAATTGTCTTCGGCAATAAGGTTTTCGGCCACCCGTATGGGGTCATCATAAATTACCGTCGTAGGTTTTACAGCATATTTTAAAATATCGTAGGCCACTTCGGGAACTTCTTGCACATATTGATTGAGCATTTTAAAATCGGATACCAAACAAATAAGAGCCTTGCTTTCGGCCCGTTTTTTAATTTTATACACTTTATCTATAGCTTCAGCATTGGTAGCATCACAGCCAATACCCCACACCGTATCGGTTGGGTAAAGGATTACACCACCACGTTTTAAAACCGTTAATGCATTTTCAATTTCTTCTCTCATAGGACTCGATTTTCAGCTAAAAATAAAATCTAAATAGTTCTGTTTTTGATATTCAAAACTCCATTTCGGATTTTTGTATACTTTCTTTTCTGAATGATTAATCACGTCAAAAATACGCTCAAAATTGGTGTAATCATAAAAGAAAGCAGTTTCTTTAAAATCTTCAATTTCTGAAAAGATTTGCTCCATGAGTAACGTTTTTTTGTACCCAAAAGCCAAATTGTAACTTCCTGAAATTTTGTATTTCAAAAAGTGATTAAATAACGGATTATTAGGGTGAATTAGGGTCAAAATATAATCGGAATTTTTGATGTAATCATGAAACAAATCATTTGGGATAAATTCATTAAAAAACACCAAATTATTAAAGGATGGATAGGATTTTGCCTCCTCCATAAATTTTTTAGCATCGGGATTATTGGCTCTACCTAAAAAGATAATTTTTATGTTTTCTACTAACTTTAAATCTTTAAAAATGCTGTAATCCCGTTTATCAAAACTAATTACACCTGGGACAGTAATCCAAATTTCATTTTCAGGTTTTTTGAGGGATTCTTTAAAATTGGGAAAGAAAATAGGGTAGTAGGCGTTTACTTTTTTACGAGTTAGTTTTTCTGAAATAATACTCTTAGCAGTAAAGTCATTGATGGTCATATATTTATGAATCTTTTTGGAAATTGCCTTCTGTTTACTTTTTCCTTTTAGATTTTGTGCGTTGTGAAGGGTGCCAATAAGTTCGATACGCTTTGGAAATGGTAAACGAATAAACTTATAAATCGTACTTTCTGCTGTGTTAAAAATAACTTTGGAAAATCCTCCAAAAACAATCGTTTTCCAAAGGTTCCATCTGCTTTTATATTTTTTGAATTTTGAAGAAAGATCTAAATAGCGAATCTCTTTGCACCCTGTAAAAGAACTCACTTGCGATTTCAATTTTACATTGCAAAAAAGGGTTACATCAATATTTTTTTGTTGCAAAAACTGAATCTGACTGTACAAACATTCATCATGAAAATTCCCAAATTCTATAAGTGCAATTTTAGTCATGTACTGGCTTTTGTTTGTGCTTTAAGGATTGCGACGTAGGCATACCTTTTACCATTAGGAAAAATAACTTCCAATTTTTGGGTTTAAAAAGGGAAGAAAAAAAGTACCGAATGACAAAATACACTTGAACAATTTTAAATTGAAACCATCCAAAATGCTTCTTTAAATAATAAAACAGAGAAATTTTTTGTTCAATTTTCATAGTGAGGTTAGAACCTGTGCTAGCGCTTTCAAAATGAATGTATTCTACGCTTGGAACCAGATAGGCTTGTTTTCCCTTTTGTTTCAGTATTCTTCGACACAGGTCGGATTCTTCGTAATAAAGAAATAAGTGGGTGTCAAATCCGCCTACATCTTTAAAATCTTGAGCATCCACAAACATAAAAGCCCCTTGGACGTAATCTACTTTCAAAGGTTGCTCATAGCGTTTCTTCCGATTGGGAAATCGTTTTGGATTTATAAATTCTAAAAATCCACGTTTTAAAATCTCACGATGAGGGGAAGCAAAATGGTCGAAAGTTTTCCTGAAGTTTCCTTTTTCATCTAACATTTGAGGTGAACACACCCCAGCATTGGGAGTTGCTTTCATAAAATTTACTAAAATAGCCAGCGTGTTGGGTGTTTTAAACAGCGTGTCGTTATTAATAAATGCAAAGTATTTACAAGGTGAAGCATGTTCGACACCTGTCATATTTCCGCCTCCGAAACCTGTATTAATAAGGCTTCTTATGAGTTTTACATTTTCAGAATTAATTTTTGAAATCCCTTCTCTTAAGGCTTCATAATCTTCCTTTTTGGAGGCATTATCCACAATCACAATTTCATAGGTAACCGAATCGCCCCTATTCTCAAGAATGGATTTTATGCAAGCGATAGAGTATTGGCTCGTGTTGTAATTGATAAGAATGCAACTTACATCTAGCATATTAGTTTAAAATTGAGTGCCATTTTTTTGAAATGACTTCCGTGGTATATTGTTGAGATGCTTCCCTTGCTTTTTGCGACTTTTCTGCTGTAAATCCTCCTTCAGTGACTAGTTTTGCTAAGGTAACAGAAATAGTGCCTTCTTCAAAAAGATACCCAAAACTGGGGTCGATAATTTCGTTAGGTCCACTGTGCATTGGGGCAATGGGCAATGTTCCTTGCGACATTCCTTCGATAATTATTAATCCGAAAAGCTCTTCCCAAGTTTCCGTCTTTTGGGAGTTTAACACTAAATACTCGTGCTGGGCGAACAATTTTTTTAATGCTGATTTATCTGAAACATACCCTTTAAAAATGATGTTATTATAGTTGCTTGAATACTCTTTGACGATCGTTTCTAGCTTACCATCACCCACTATAGTTAGCATAGCTTTTGAGTTTTCTGAAAAGAATGCAAGTAACGCTTCAATCCCTTTTCCTTTGTCGAGTCTACCTGCATAAATAAAGCTGTTTGGGATTTTTTCTTGCGAAGGATGCGTTTCATAAGCTGGATGAAGGGAATGATAAACCACACTTATTTTATCATGAGAAACCGAATAATTTTCTAAAATACTTTGCCTGCTCTTTCTGGTAACTGTAAAAATATGCTGAACCAGATGCTCTAAAAATGCTTTCCAAGTTTGAAATGCCTTTTCAGAATTATTTTTCCGTTTAGGATGAAAACTTTTATCCCAACACGTCCAAGAGGTATGGTAATAGATTTGATGCTTTTTTAGAAAGGGAAGGAGGGTCCCTAATTTTGAATCGAAAGGCGCAATGCCCAACACTATTTTTTTGTTGGATGAAAACAAAAGCACTAATAAAAAACCTGCATTGACAAGCTGTTTTTTTACTTGAGAAAATCTTCCTTTTATAATCCCTTTATACAATTTACTCACTACCGAAAACTCACGAAATTTAACCTCCCAACCATTCTCTTTGGCTAAATGCACCAATCCGTAGTAATGGCTTGGAGCTCCGTTTTTATGAAGAATATAAATGGTTTTATTTTTCATTATAATTGCTCTCGCATGCCAATCTCCTCAATCTCTGAGGATAAATTATTAGTTTCGATAAAAAGCTCTCGTATTAAATACAAAAACACTCCCATAACTATTAAAAGCACAATACAAAAAATGAGAATTGAGTCTATATCGTCATATTCAAATAAGGCCATATAACCCCACAAAGAACTAAAGATACTTGATGGAATTACAATTAAACTATATATAGTTGCCAAATATTTTGATTTAACATAGGTAACCAAGAGTGAGTTTATAGTAGGCGCTATTAATACTTCAGAAAGCGCAATAAATGTTAAGGCAATTAATAAAAATGGAATATTTGAGGAAGCACCATTTTTAGTGAGAATTAAAACTATTAAGAAGCCAATAGCTGCAGAAACTAAGCCGCATATTATCTTTATTATCCTTTTTAAGTAATTGTACTTCCAATAAACAAGTGCAATAAGACAGAATACAATAATTGCATACGAATTAAAGTTTTTTATAATTTCTTTTAAAAAAGCATTTTCTATAGTTTGAGTAGCTTCACGGATGGAATACAACGAACTTGATAAACCTTGTTCGTAAGACAACCAATATATTCCAGAAATAAAAAAGGTAATTGTAATACAAAGGGTAATTGTATTTTTTGGATATACCATAGCTTTTTGTGAAGAAATTTTAATAGGAGGAGGTCTCTTTATCAAAATGACTGTTGCAAAAAAATAGAGTATTCCAGCTACAATAAAACCAAGCTTAAAATTGAATTCTCCCAAATACCCAATTCCTAAGACCCCTACAAAACTACCGGCATTAATGGCTAAGTAAAAAGCGACAAATCCTACATCTAATAATTTGTTTCTTTTTTTATAGAGCTTCCCAAATTGAGAAAAAAGATTAGGTCCATACAAACCACTTCCTAAAGAAACTAATCCTAATCCTATATAAATAACAATTTTAGAATCTAAGCAAAACACAAATGCTCCTAGCATTTGCAATAGTCCGCCCCAAATTAAAACGGATTTATTGCCAAACAAGAGGTCGCCAAGTAGCGCACCTAATATTCGAGATAGCACTAAAACAGATGCAAAAATTCCATAAATAGAAAATGCTTTTTCTCTAGAGATATCAATAGTTTCACTCACCATAAATAATATAATTATGGCGCGTAATCCATAATATGCTGCTCTTTCAATACCAACTGATAACAGATGATAACTTGAAGCTAGTTCTAATTGCCGTGAGAGTTTTTCCAAAAGAGTCTATTTAATTTTTCGATATAACAACCACAAATTCACATATCGTTTAAACACCGAAAATGCGTTTATATAAGCAAGGATGAATCCTTCTTTGCCGTCTAAAATTCCTAATCGAAGTAAGTATTGATGCCAAAAACGATAAAATGGACGAAACAAAAAATGGGATAGGTTGGGCTTCTTTTTCTTTTCATATAGCATCTGAGCCTGCAATTGGCTATAGCGATGCAACTTCCCAGTATAGTCATCAAAACTTTTGTAGGTATGATGCGGAACGCGGGTTTTTAATTTGGACGTGGCACCCGTAACCTGAAGCGTTTCGTGTACCAAATTACCATCGTATTTTCCACATTCTTTTTTAAACAATCGTATCACCCAATCTGTTTGGAATCCGCTGTATTTTATCTTTTTCCCCATAAAATACAACTGCCTTCTAATGTAATAGGCATCAGCTTTTGGGCTTTTAAGTGTTTCTAAAATTTCAGATTTTACCTCAAGCGTGATTTCTTCATCTGGATCAAAAAACAAAACCCAGTCGTGGGATGCTTTGGAAATGGCAAAATTCTTTTGAGCACTAAAATTATCGAAGGTTCTTTCAAACACTTTTACCTTTTCAAATTGATTGGCAATGGTGACCGTATCATCACTACTAAAGGAATCAACAATAATAATTTCATCAACAAAATCGAGGCTTTTCAGAAAATCGGGGAGGACTTCTGCTTCATTCAAAGTAATGGCTAGTGCCGTAATTTTGGGTAGTTGTTCCAAGAATGGCTGTTTGTTTCAGCAAAAGTACTAATTTTACTCGCAAGGCGAGGATTAAAATTTTTTAGAATCTAGCTATATAATAAATCGTTTTAATACCGAAAGTGGCAAAGCTTCCTATTTTAATGTACCACAAAATTAGTGCTTCACAAAGTGAAGGATTGATTATTTCTGCATCAAAATTAGAAGAACAATTTCAATATCTTTCAAAAGAAGGTTTCCGAAGCTATCATCTTTCCGAATTGATGGATTTGAAAAAACTCCCTTCCAAGAAATCGGTAGTGATTACGTTTGATGATGGCTATGTAAGTCAGTTAGAATTTGCCGTTCCCTTGCTTGAAAAGTACCATTTAAAAGCGACCTTTTTTATTCCACTGAAGTTTTTAGGACAAACCGATGCTTGGAATACACCTTCGTATCCGCTAATGACGGCAGGACAATTAAAAAGTTTGAACCCAGCATTTATTGAGTTGGGCTATCACTCCCATGCTCACCAAAAATATAATGAATTATCACTTTCCGAAATAACAGAAGACACAAGAAATGCTTTTGAAACCGCATCAAAAAATGAATTGTTACTTACGTCTACGTTGGCATATCCATACGGGAAATTCCCTCGTAAAAACCCTGAAAAAGAGCAGTTTTTTAATCATTTAAAAGAGCAACAATTCACCTACGGATTGCGAATTGGGAATCGCGTCAATCACTTTCCTTTTAAAAACCCTTTTGAGATTAACAGGATTGATGTAAAAGGGGAGTATTCGTTAAAGAAGTTTCAACGGAAGTTGAAGTTTGGGAAGTTGTTTTAAAAGATTTTGGCTTTGATCCTTCTTTTGTCTTTCCGTGCTACGACACGGAATTTATTTTAATGGACACCAAATCAAGTTTGGTGTGACAAGTCATTTCATTCCTTTTTGCAATAACAATAACTTTACATACCTAGAAAAAACTCCGTAAGCATTGATGGCTGAGATAGTCAAACCCGGCACTCCGTCTTTAAATCCACCCTTCAAAAAGTAGCTGCTAAAAAATCGGAAGGTAGGCTTAGTAAATAGTAAGAACAAAGTAGCTTTCTTCCCCTTTTTCTGAAGTTGCTCTGCTTGAAACCACGCATAGCTTTCTCGCTTTTCGATATAATGTTCCAAGCCTTTATAAGTAAAATGAAGCACAGGATTTTTCAGCTTACCAATGCTACCGTCTACGTGTAGCTTTTCGTGAACCAATCCAGTATATTTGGTTCCTTCTCGTTTCACCAAGCGCAAAACCTTGCTGCTGTGGTGGTATAGAAACCGATTCATAAAAAAATGTGGAAAATTGAGTTTATATCCTGAGTGTTTCCCATTTCTAATAGCTTCTAAAATTTCAACTTGTAACGGATAGGTAATTCGTTCATCGGCATCGAGGAATAACACCCAATCACCCGTAGCTTGGTCTAAAGCAAAATTCTTCTGATTCGAAAAATTATCAAATGCCCTTTGCAAGGTTTTTGTAGCGAATTTTTTGGCTATTTCGAGTGTATTATCGGTACTATACGAGTCCACAACAATAATTTCGTCGGCAAATTGTACTGACCGAAGGGCAGCCTCCACATAGGCTTCTTCGTTGTAAGTGGGCATAATAACCGAGAGTGTTGGCATACCACAAATGTACTGTGTTTTCTTAAACCAAAAAAGAGGTGTAAATTTGCCAAACATTTAAACAGATACTTTGGATAGTTTAGGAATTTCAGTCATTGTAAGCACGTACAACAGCGAAGCTTGGCTTCAGAAGGTGTTGGAAGGGTATAAATACCAAACCTACAACCACTACGAGGTGATTGTAGCCGATGATGGCTCACGAGCTTCTACAAAAGAGTTGATTGATTCCTTTAAAAAGGATTATCCCGTACCGTTGCGTCATATTTGGCATGAGGACGAAGGCTATCGCAGACAACGAATTTTAAATATTGCCATTACCGAAGCGGCGATGCCGTATATTTTGTTTACCGATGGCGATTGCATTCCGCGTAAAGATTTCGTTGAGGTACACGCAAAATATGCTGAAGAAGGTTATTTCCTTTCGGGCGGATATTGCAAATTGCCCATGAAAACTAGTGAAGTCATTAACGAAGACGATATTAAAACTGAACGCTGTTTTGATGTTTCATGGCTAAAAAAACAAGACAAATTAAAAGGCACACAAGCACTAAAATTGAATAGCGGTCCCGCATTAGCTTCTATTTTAGATTTATTGACACCCACCAATGCTAGTTTTAACAATTGTAATTCTTCGGCGTGGAAAGAAGATTTAATTGCTATTAATGGGTACGACGAACGTATGCAATACGGCGGTCCCGACCGTGAATTGGGGGAACGTTTGGAAAACTTCGGCATTAAGTCGAAACAGATTCGGCATAAAGCAATTGTGCTTCATTTAGATCACGCACGTGGCTACAAAACGAAAGAATCGCTAGAGAAAAACCTTGCCATTCGAAAAGAAGTGAAAGACCAAAAGAAAGTTTGGACCGAACATGGAATTGAGAAAAAGCCTCAGGCTAACTCATAAACTCCTACCTTCCAAAAGGTAGTTCCGGCTTTGCTATTCACTATTTTAAAATTAGTTTCTTTTAGTTTTGGATGGTCCTTAAAGTACTCCCAACACCCCTTTCCTTCTCTAAAAATAGACACAATAAGTTTTCCGTCCTTTTTTAAGTGATTGATGATGGTTGAAATCACTTTATTTTTTTTGGAGTCGTGAATGTAATAAAAGGCTTCATTTAAAATAATGGTATCAAAATCTTGCGGAGGGGTAAAGTCTAATAAATCTTTGGTTTTAAATTCAGCGTTGGGAAAATCTTGCGCTTCCGCCATTTTTATAGACTCTTTGGCATAATCAACCCCTAAAAAATAATCATAGTTGTCGTAGGTCATCCTTCGGTTTAATATTCCGTCGCCGCATCCTAAATCCAAAATTGATTTTGGCTGAAACTCATGGAAAAAAGTATCTATTTGCTGGTATCGCACCGATTCGTGATCACTTCCCAATTTTGCCCATTTTCCTCTTCGGTATTGCCTATTAAATTTAAACTTGCGTTTCCAATGCTTTAATCTATCGATGAGGTTCATGGGTTAGTTTTTAAAATGATTGGTAAGGTACGGCTCTAATTTTTGAAGGATGATATCTGGCGTTAACTTACGATAGAGCGTTTCAGGATTTTTTTCAATTTCCTTTTTCTGTTCACGGGTAAGACTATCGTAATACTCTGGATCATCTTCAAATAAGTGAATAGAATCGTGCATTTTTCCGTCTTCAAAACTATTCCAATGGCTTTTGGTGATGTATGGCGAATAAATGGTAAACGTAGGTTTGTCGAGTGCTTTGGCAATGTGAACGCTTCCGCCTTCGTTGGAAATGAGCATATCGCATTGGTTCATTAATTTGATGAAACCCCGAATAGAATCCTCATAGATTCCCATATTTATTTGTGCTTTCTGCTCGCACAATTCGTAGATTTTTTGAGCATCTTCTTTTTGGTGGGGTGCATAGTTAAATAGGAAGGTGGCTTGATACTTTTGTGCTAAAGTGTCTATAATTTTCGCTGTGTATTCAAACGGAAGAGACTTATTGGGCGTACTTCCCAAAACACCGAGCATAATGACGGGGTGTTGTGCGCCTTCAAGTGTATTGTATTGTTGTTCTACTTCGGTTAAAAAGATTTTGTATTTGGGATCTGGATGTACCATCCCAAAGGCTTTTTCAAGAAGATTCATTCGGTCTTCTAAGGCTTTTCCGCAGGGAAGGGTAGCCTTTTCCAAAAATTCAATTTCGTGAGTATAATATTTCAGTTTTAATTTTTTGCCTTTCCGTTTAAACCCGACTCTTCTTGGCGCATTAGACAAATAGGTCATCATTCGGCTTTGGAATTTTGAATAGGGATCAATAATAATATCGTAGTGCGCTTTTTTCACCTCCCGAATGGTTTTCATCAATACAGGAAGTTTTTTTAACTGCTTGTCGTTGGCACGAATGATTTGATCGATATTGGGATTGTTTTCAATCACTCCCGCCGTATAATCGTACACAAAATAGGTGATGTGGCACTCGCCGAAATGCTTTTTTAGGTTATTTGCCAACACCGAAGCGATAAGCACGTCCCCAATTCTTTTGTTCTGTATAACAAGAATTTTAATCATATCCTTTACCTTCGCAAAGTATCTCTTTTTTTGAAGTTATTAAAATGATTTCCACTCTTGTGGAAAATAAATTATGAAGGAAACCTTTGTAGTACATACCAATTTTATTGCCGATAGTGATGCTTTGTTACAATGGATAAAGTACTTTGACGCAAAGGGGGAATATGTTGTAAAAGGAGAACGAAATAGCATTAAAAAATATAAAATTGAAGGAGCTTTTGTCAATGCGAAAAAGTTTAAAACGCCTAACATTTTTCAGAGTTTGGTGTATCAATTCCTTCGGAAAAGTAAAGCACGACGCTCTTTTGAATATGCCGAAAAATTGATTCATTTAGGCATTAACACTCCCTTTCCTGTGGCGTATTACGAGCGATTTTCCTTCGGACTTAAGGAAAGTTTTTACATCTCTCAACACTTGGAATACGATTTCGATTTTAGGGTATTAAATCACAACCCGAAATGGCCCAATCGAAAAGAAATTTTGGAACAAATGGCCACATTTACGTTTCAATTGCACGAACGAAACATCAACTTCATGGATCATTCCCCTGGGAACACGTTGATTATTGAAAAGGATAAAGGAGAATATGAATTTTATTTGATTGACTTAAACCGTATTCGATTTGAACGAATGAATTTTCACCAACGGATGAAAAACTTCCGTAGATTGTGGCTTTCCAAAACGATGATTAACATCATGGTGCCCATCTATGCGAAGCTTTATGGAACAACTGAAGCCGAAACCCATACATTGATGACGTTCTATAGCCGTAAGTTTCAGCGGAAAGTAAATTCCAAGAAAATGAGAAAACGGAAAAAACGAATATTTAATACGTAGGCTATGAATCCAAAGGTGGTAGATCGATTTTTAGACAGAGCCAAAAAATGGAAGGAAGAAATGACCTCGTTGCGGAACATTTGCCTCGATTGTGGATTGACTGAAGATTTTAAATGGATGCATCCTTGTTATACTTACAAGGAGAAAAATGTTGTGTTAATCCACGGATTTAAAGAATATTGTGCGCTGCTTTTTCACAAAGGAGCGCTTTTAAAGGATTCTGAAAAGATGTTGGTGCAACAGACTAAAAATGTGCAAGCCGCTCGGCAACTGCGTTTTACAAGTGCTAAGGAAATTGAGGAATTAGAAGCAACCATAAAGGCCTATATTTTTGAAGCCATTGAAGTAGAAAAGGCTGGACTGGAAGTTCCTATGAAAAAGACTTCAGAATATGAGTATCCTGAAGAATTACTATTAAAATTTAAAGAGGACCCTAGTTTTAAAACCGCTTTTGAAGCCTTAACTCCCGGACGACAACGCGGTTATTTATTGCATTTTTCACAGGCAAAACAATCGGCTACCCGCATCTCCAGAATTGAAAAAAACACCCCGAAGATTTTTGAAGGGAAGGGGTTTAATGAGAGGTAAGTTATTTTTAATGATCTGATAATTATTATTTCCGGAATGAAGGAATAAAAAAGTAATAGACTTATTGATATTAATTTTTAGTAGAGATTTTTATTAAAATTGGTCTGCCATCGAAGTCAATTCCTTCTGTTAAAACTATTTGATTACTTAAATTGATGTAATTCTTAAAAAATATTTCTGTCACTATATTTTTAGGTAACGAAAATTGATTTAGAGAGTCTTTATTAGTATCAAAAGTAATAACATTACAAAGTGAGTTGTTATTAATATTTTCATTTTTTTGGATATCATAGTTTATTAGATAATGTATCTTATTTAAAACGTAAAGATTGATAAAAGAATATTTATATGTTTCACTCCAACCCCAGCATGAACTTTGCTTTTTGTTAATAGATTTAATCCAAGTTAATTCACCATTTTCATCAAACTTTGTGGAGAGAACACTACCGTAATTGATGCAAGCATTATTATTTCCGTCAGTGTAGTTAACTTCCGAATTGAATATCAAGTTACCACTCTCAAGAAAAGTGTTTTTAAAAGAGAGTTCTCTACCAATTTCTTCAATCGGGTTACCTTTTTTATTTAGTAAATAATCCTTAAAGTAGTACTTCTTAAAATTGATATTATCGGAATTTTTGGTATCAAATAAAGATAAAAATACACCTGCAAAACCTGCAGAATTAAACATTCTATTCTTTTCTTCCGTAAAATAACCATAAACAAATATTTTGTTTCCAGAATTAGTAATGAAAGCTGAGCCACCGTCAAATTCTTGATTATTAAAATATATTTCTTTAAATGTATCGTTTCTTAAAGAATGCAAACGGATAGTATAATTGTTTTTAGATGTTATAATTTTAGAAACAGGAGTATCTTTTTCATATTTTCTATTAAGAAAGTAAATAATACCACTATTTGTAATCGTTACTTTTGTGACAAGTACATTTCCTTTTGTTTCATCTTCAAATATTTTTGTAAAGAGGAGATTAAAGTTATTGTCAAAAAGGAGGAATAAATTTTTCGCAATTTTATTTCTTTTGAGTCTAATGGAATAACATATATAATTTCCATTTTCTGAAGAAACTAAAACACCTCCCGGATTAAATTCCTCTTCGTTTGGATAAAAAGATTTTTCCTTATCACCGAATTTATCATATTTGTCAATATCCTCTCTTTCTATTGAATATAATTTTGATTTTTTAAAATTGAAGGAGTCCTTTTGAGAAGATAAAACGTTTATATTATATGATTTTTCTTCTCTAGAATATTCAAATTGTATTAGATAAATCATTTTTTCATTTAGAAACATACCTCGAATTTCATTACTTTCCAAGTCAATTTTAACTCTTTCATCTAGGACTAAATTATTAGAAAACCTCTTAATGTAGTACCCTTTTGGAGTTGAAGAGTTTGAAAATATTTTTTGAACAGTAAATAAATTTCCAGAACTATCTTCATTGGCAAATAATAAAGATTCTGCATAAGAATTCTCAATATTCTCAGTAGTTTTATTAATTAATAATGAATTCTCTTGCGCGAATAAAAAATGTCCAAATAGTAGAGTAAGAAATAATATTATTATTTTATTCATTTTTTTTAATCTTTCTAAACCGCCACATCATATTCCCTAAGCGCATCGTTTAAGGAGGTTTTTTTATCGGTCGTTTCTTTACGTTTTCCAATAATTAAAGCACACGGCACATTAAATTCCCCGGCAGGGAATTTTTTGGTATAACTTCCAGGAATTACCACAGAACGCGCTGGTACAACTCCTTTTCTTTCAATGGGTGTATCACCCGTTACATCAATAATTTTGGTAGAAGCAGTCAACACTACATTGGCTCCTAAAACGGCTTCTTTTTCAACTCTAACGCCTTCCACTACAATACAGCGAGATCCAATAAACGCATTATCTTCAATAATTACAGGTGCGGCTTGTAGGGGTTCTAACACGCCTCCAATACCTACGCCACCACTTAGATGAACATTTTTCCCAATCTGAGCGCAACTCCCTACGGTTGCCCAAGTATCTACCATGGTTCCTTCATCTACATACGCACCAATATTCACATAACTTGGCATCATAATCACTCCTTTGGAAATATACGCGCCAAATCGTGCCACGGCATGCGGTACCACACGAATCCCTTTGGCTTCGTAACCTCGCTTCAACGGAATTTTATCGTGGTATTCAAAAATACCCACTTCACTGGTTTCCATTTTTTGGATGGGGAAATACAATACTACTCCTTTTTTAACCCATTCGTTTACTTGCCATCCATTTGCAGTAGGTTCAGCACAACGAAGTTCACCCTCATCGCAAAGTCGGACCACTTCTCTTATAGCGGCAATGGTTTCAGGATTTTGAAGTAGGGAGCGATCTTCCCAAGCATTTTCAATAAGTTGTTGAAGCTGTGTCATAGTCATTTTCAGTTTATGCAAAGATAACGTACGTGTTTTATTCCAAATAGTTTTTGGGTTACTATTTCTTAAAGCCCTATTTTTGCACCCTGTATGGCAAGAATTATGGCATTGGATTATGGAACGAAACGCACGGGTATTGCCGTGACGGACGAGTTACAAATCATTGCTTCGGGATTAACTACTGTGGAAACAAAGACGCTTCTCCCTTTTTTAAAAGAATATTTTGAAAAGGAAAAAGTGGAATTGGTTTTGGTGGGTGAGCCCAAACAAAGGGACGGGACCCATTCCAGAGTAGAAGAGGATATTCAGAAATTTTTAGGGAAATTTTCTGAAATATTTCCCCAACTTCCCATACTAAGAAGAGACGAACGTTTTACCAGTAAAATGGCTTTTCAAACGATGATTGACAGTGGATTGAAAAAGAAACAACGTCAAAACAAAGCATTAATCGATGAAATTAGTGCGACTATTATTTTACAAGATTATTTGAGTTCAAAATCATGATATACCCCATAATTGCCTACGGAGATCCCGTTTTAAGAGTCATAGGAAAAGAAATAAACAAGGACTATCCTAAGTTGGATACCTTAATTGAAGATATGTTTGAGACCATGTATGCTTCCTCAGGTATTGGGTTAGCAGCGCCTCAAATTGGGTTGCCCATCCGACTTTTTATAGTGGATGCTTCACCATTTGAAGATGATGAAGATTTAACCGAAGAGGAAAGAGCTTTTTTAAAGGAATTTAAGCGTGTTTTTATCAATGCCAAAATGGTTGAAGAAACAGGCGATGAATGGGTCTTTAACGAGGGCTGTTTAAGCATTCCCGATGTGCGTGAAGATGTTTTTAGAAAAGACACCATTACCATTGAATATTTGGATGAAAACTTTAAAAAGAAAACCGAAACCATCAATGGAATAGCCGCACGGATTGTGCAACACGAATATGACCACATTGAAGGAATTTTGTTTACCGACAAACTTTCTGCGCTCAAAAAGCGTTTACTTAAAAGTAAGTTGGCAAATATTTCAAAAGGGAAGGTAAAAGTAGATTATAGGATGAAGTTTCCTTTGGCAAAAAAGAAACGTTAATCCATTTGGAAAATCCATTGTAACCCAAGATATTTGCCCGCTTAAAAAGTAATCCTATTTATGAGTTTAGAAAAAATCTTATCTATTTCTGGAAAACCTGGACTTTACCAATTGAAAACCCAAACCCGTACTGGAATTTTGGCCGAATCTTTAATCGACGGAAAGAAAGTAACGGTGAGCGCTCGTCAGAATGTAAGTTTACTTTCTGAAATAGCTATTTATACATTAACTGAAGAAGTTCCATTACGTGATATTTTCAAAAAAATTGCTGAAAAGGAAAATGGAGGGGAGACCATAAGTCATAAATCTTCCAAAGATGAGTTGGAAGAATACTTTTTTGAAGTACTTCCAGAATATGATGAAGATAGAGTGTATCCTAGCGATATTAAGAAAGTAGTACAATGGTATAATTTGCTAGTTAAAAATGGAATTACCAATTTTTCTGAATCGGCAGAAGACGCTTCAGAAGAAGAATAAGTTTATAACTTTTCAATAAAATATGTTTAAAAAATCTTCACTCAAGTGAAGATTTTTTAGTTTTATATCTATGAATTCTAGAGAAAAACAACTTCAGGCTTTTGACCGTTTATTGACCATTATGGATGAGTTGCGTGCGCAATGTCCTTGGGACAAAAAGCAGACGATGCAAACGCTTCGGCATCTTACCATTGAAGAAACCTATGAGTTGGGTGACGCCATTTTAGAGAATGATTTGGAAGAGGTAAAAAAGGAATTAGGAGACCTGCTTTTACACATTGTATTTTACGCCAAAATAGCAAGTGAAACCAACGATTTTGATATGGCGGATGTTGCCAATGAGATTTGCGATAAATTAATCTCACGTCATCCCCATATTTATAGCGATGTGATTGTGGCAGATGAAGAAGAGGTAAAGCAAAACTGGGAGAATTTAAAACTGAAAGAAGGGAAAAAAAGTGTTTTGGAAGGTGTTCCTAAGTCGCTGCCCGCTTTGGTGAAAGCGAATAGAATTCAAGATAAAGTGGCAGGTGTTGGGTTTGACTGGGAAGAGCCCCAACAAGTGTTTGAAAAATTGAAAGAAGAGTTGGAAGAATTGCAACATGAAGTGAAAGCAGGGGACAAGGCTAAAATGGAGCAAGAATTTGGTGATGTTTTGTTTTCGATGATTAATTACGCACGATTCCTTAAAGTTGACCCAGAAAATGCTTTAGAGCGTACCAATAAAAAGTTTATAAAACGATTTCAATACTTGGAAAATAAATCTAAGGAAATAGGTAAATCTTTAAAAGAAATGACCCTTGCCGAGATGGATATATTTTGGGAAGAAGCAAAAAAAATCTGAGTGGTTAAACTCAGATTTTTTTTATTGTGTTAAAGAGACTTTATTTTTTTCATTTTTTGTTTCCAAACATCCAGTTGCTCTTTCTGCCTCTTAATGTTATTGTGTACTTCTTTCACCAAAGGATTGTTTTGATCTGCGTGTTGGAAAAAACCTAAATTATTTTCTAGCTGACGAATATCTCCTTTGATTTCGGTAATTTTCTTGGAAATAAAGAACTTTTCATTTTGAAGTTTACGGTCGTCCTCTTGAGAAGCCAAGGCATTCAATTTATTTTCAAATCGAATCATTTCCACTTCTTTTTTATTCAGTTTTAACTTACCAAATAACCCATCCAAAACTTTATTAAATTTCTGGTCAATATTCTTTTTATTATAAGGAACACGACCAATGTCTTTCCATTTAGATATAGCTTCTTTTATCAATTTTAGATCGGCATCATTATCTCCAGATAATGTAAGAGCTTCGACCTCTTTTAATAAGGCTTCTTTGGATTCGAAATTTGCTAATTCTTCTTTATTTGCTTCATTTTTTTCGGCGTGAAGTCTATCAAAATAATGGTTACATGCATTTTTAAATAGCTTCCATATTTTGTCACTATCTTTTCTAGGAACATGTCCTATTTTTTTCCAGTCCTGCTGAATTTTTTTCATTAATGGGGTAATCACTGCAAAGTCGTCTCCGTCCTTATTTTCTTCAGCAATTTTTACCAACTCTTGCTTTTTTGCAAGGTTTTCGAACTGTTCTTTTTTCTGGTTTTTGTAAAAGCTGTTTTTTGCGTGGTTAAAGGATCGCGTAGTGTCTTTAAAAGCTTTCCAAATTTCTTTGTTTTTATCCTTGGGAACTTTCCCAGTCTCAAAATAAGCATCACGAATTTCCTGAACGGCTTTTATGGCATTTTGCCATGCTTTATGGTTGGACTTAGTATTTTTTGTGATTTCCTCTATTTGCTGAATTTGCTGTTTTTTTACTTCGTAATTTTTTTCAAACTCGGCTTCAAGCTCCTGCATAAAGGCTTGTCGCTTATCGTGAATTACTTTTGTAGCGGCACTAAATTTATCCCAAACCTCGTCACGATATTCTTTTGCAACAGGACCTATATCTTCTTTCCACATTTTATGAAGCATTTGTAGCTCCCTAAACACCTTATTCATGTCTTCCTCTTGCGCCAACTCCTCTGCACGGCCAATAATCTTTAATTTTTGCTCAAGATTGTGTTTAAAATCTAAATCCCTGAACTCGCGATTTAAGTGAAGGAAATCGTAAAAATTCTCAACGTGATGGTGATAGGTATTCCAAACAGTATTGTATTTATCCCTTGGGATTGCCCCTGCAACATGCCATTTTTCCTGTATTTCTTTAAAGTGTTTATAAGTAGTATTAATATTTTCCTCCATATTGAGCAAGCCCTTAAGCTCCTCAATTAATTCTAGTCTTTTGGAAAGATTATCTTGTAAATCACGCTTTAAATTTTTGTAGTAATTATTGCGTTTTTCTTTATAATCGAAATATAGAGAACTAAATTCCTTTTTAAGGGGAGTGGTATAATGAAAGTCAATAATATTACCCCCTGTAGCTAAAAATTCTTCCTTTTTTAACTCTAATTCTTCTTGAAATTTGGAATTGAATTCACTTCTTATTTCTTCAACAGCATTTTTTATAGATTGAATGGGCTTGTCTTTAAGCAACTTTATCAACTCAGTAATGAGCTCTTTTTTGGAAAGTGCGTGGTAGTCTAATTCCTCTTCTTCTTCCTCTTCAGATTCCTCACCTTCCTCTTCATCAGTATCATTTTCTTCTATAGGTTCTTCTTCTTTGTCTTCTGTTTCAAAAGTTTCTTTTGCTTCAACTTCTTTGTCTTCTGTTTCAAAAGCTTCTTCTGCTTCAACTTCCTCGGTAGCGTTTTCAACTATTTCTTCAGTAGTTTCTTCCTCGGTCGCTGATCCCTCTATTCCTTCAGTTTTTTCTTCTGATGTTACTTTAATTTCTTCTTCTGAATTTTCTTTTTCCTGTAAATTTTTGTCTGACATTTTTTTCAATGTTAAGGTTCTAACTTAATTAGTTCTGAAAGATACTAACAACTGCCCACACTGCAAAGGAAGAAGCAGGTTTTTGAGGTTTTTTATGATTTCCAGATAGCCCAAGATTTTTCTGCTTGGTATTCAAGCATAGAAATTCCGTTTGTTACCCTAGCCCCTGCAGCAAAGCCTCTTTTTATAAATTCGGTCTGTGCGGGGTTATAGATTAAATCATATAAAACGTGATTCTTTGTGAGTAAATGGTAGGGTATTTGTGGGTAGCTATTTACGTCTGGGAAAGTGCCAACAGGAGTGCAATTTATTATTAAGAAGTACTTATTAATAATATCCCTGTTCATAGCTTCGTAAGAAATAGATGTTCCGTTTGGAGTTCTTGATACAGTTAGAAATTCAAAATGAAGTGCTTCTAAAACGTACTTAATAGCTTTTGATGCGCCACCAGTTCCTAAGATAAGCGCTGTTTTTTTATGAAAAGGAAAAAACTCTTCTAATGACTTTGCAAATCCGTAGTGGTCTGTATTGTATCCAATAAGTTGTCCATTTTTACTGAACTTAATTGTATTAACAGCACCAATTTTTTCGGCTTCGTTATCTAATTTGTTTAAAAAGGGAATAATACTTTCCTTGTAAGGTATGGTTACATTTAAACCTTTTAGACCTTGGGTATTTTTTATAATGTTAGGAAAATCCTCAATACGGTCAATATCAAAATTTTCGTAGGTGTCTTTTCTTTTTTCAGTTTCAAATTTGTGAGTAAAAAACCCTTTTGAAAAAGAATAGGAAATATTCTTACCTATGAGTCCGTATTTTGCCATTCTGTTTTTGTGATTTATTATATCGTTCTAGACTTACAACAAGGATAATGCCTGCAATGATAAAGAAAATTGCTAAAAATGTCTCGAATGAAAATTCTGACGGGATGTATCTATCATAATCTTTAATAATTTCCCTTCCTTCGGCATCGATTCTAATATTTCCTAGGGAATCCAATTCATATTCTTTGTTTTTCCAAGGCCAAACCACACCTAGGGAACCGGCAATAAATCCAATTATAACGGCATAGGTAGCCTTTTTAAAATGCTTAAGAACATAACCTAAAATATGTGAAAAGGAAACCAATCCAGCTAAAGATCCTATTGAAAATACCATAAGTACTTTTAATAATTCGATTCTGCCTGTGTCATCGATAAAACTGAAATCAAATTGAATAATATCTGAAAAGGTATCATATAATGCATTTACAGAATCCACTAATAAGAGCACATAATTTCCAATGAGCATTAAAATAAAAGAACCAGAAAGCCCAGGCAAGGTCATCCCAGAAACGCTAATCATTCCACAAAAAAAGACAAAAATTAAATTATGATTTTCTTTTGCGGGCTCCAAAAAACTAATACTCAAGCCAGCAATAATTCCAAGCAAAACATATCCAATATACTTGCGATTCCATTCACCAAAATCTTTGGAAATGTAATAGATAGAGCCTATTATCATCCCAAAAAAGGCACTCCAAACGTAGAGTTCGTAATGCACAATTAAGTAATCTAGAATTTTTGATACGCTAAAGTAGCTTATAACCATTCCTAGAATAAGCAATCCTAGAAATCGCCCATTGATGTATTGAAAAAAACTTTTAAATCTTCCATTAATAAGAAGTTTAAAGGCTTTTCTATTCACTTTTTGAAGAGAATAAATAAATTCTTCATAAAACCCAGCAACAAATGCTACTACGCCACCCGAAACTCCAGGAACTTTATTAGCTGCCCCCATCGCAAGACCTTTAAGGACAAGCCATAATCTGTCACTAAGATTTCGTGTGCTTTTCATGTGAGTTTCTTTTTACTATGAGCCAATTTTTCAAGTAAAAAAATAGTCAAAAATCCAATAATGATAAATACAATAGACTGCCAAATTTGAGAATCGATACCCCCATTAATTTCTGAAAATTGAAAGGGAGTAATACTAATTTCGGTAGCGGTTTTTAAAGTTTCAAAATCTTGAATGTTCTGTTGGAAAACGGAAAGCGTCCCTACTTCTGAAACATGAGAAAAAGGAATAATTTCTCCCACTTCTTTTGAATACACCGAAAATGTTTCTTTCCAAGGCCATATTTTGTTCAAGGAACCTACTATAAAACCTGTAAGTAACGCAAGTGTGGTGTTTTCATAATTTTTAAAAAGCCATTTTAACACATGACTAAAACTTAAAAGTCCTATAAGCGCTCCTGCCGAGAATATGGCAATTCTCTTAAAATCGAAATCGTGTAGTGCATCACTTAATGTTTTATACGCTCCAAGAATCACTAAAATAAAGGACCCCGAAATTCCAGGTAAAATCATAGCACAGATAGCTAAAGCACCAGCGAAAAACAAAAAATAAGCACTTTCATTGGTGCCTAAAGAGGGAAGTGTGGTAATATAAAAGGCAATGACAGTTCCTAAAATTAAAGCCACTACGGTAGATAGTCGCCATTTTTTTATTTGTTTTCCTACATAAATGATACTGGCGATAATTAGACCGAAAAAGAAAGACCAAATAAGTATAGGATGGTTCTCAATGAGGTATTTTGCCAAACGCATAAAGGAAACAAAACTGATAAGTATACCCGTTAGTAATGCTACTAAAAAACTTGCATTGGATTGGTTCCAAAAGGCTTTAAAACCTTGATTTTTAAGTGTTTTTAATAAAGATAGATTGATGTTACTTATGGTAGTAACCAACTCTTCATAAATTCCAGAAATAAAGGCAATCGTTCCCCCAGAGACACCTGGGACAGCATCTGCTGCTCCCATAGCAACTCCTTTTAACGTAATGATAAAATAATGAAGAAAATTTCGGGAAGGCATAGGTTTATTTATCGATTCCCAAAATTAAGAATTTAAACCGAAGGTTTTTGGTGATTCACAATTAATTGTTTCACACTTTTATTTTTAAATACCGAAGGAAAAAGTTCTTCAATAATTAATGAATATTCTTCATCGAGATTTAAGGCGTTTTTTAAATGGAATACACCTTTGTTTGGCTCTAAAACAGTATAGTATAAACCAGCCAAGCGGTATTCAATTTCGGCATTTTCTGGATAGAATTCTTTGGCTTGTAATAAATTATTAATAGCAGCATCATACTCTCCCAATTGTAATAATATATCACAGCGCGAAATCCAAGTGTCCATTTCGTAATTACCAAGCTCAATACTTCTTCTAAAGCCGTGCTCGGCCTCTTCAAATAAGTTTAATTGCTTATTAATCTTTGCATAGCGTTGCCAATAAAGCACATTTTCGTTGTCAATATTCAAAGCTTTTTCTATATAGTACAGCGCTTTTTGAAAGTTTCTTTTTCTAAAGTAATAATCGGTAATAGCAATCCAAGCCTTATCTAAAAGTGAATCTTCCTCTACACATTTTGTATAAAACTGAAGCGCCATTTCGGGATTGTTCATTTTTTCATAACACTTCCCAATTCTAAGCAATGCAAACGAAGTAGGGTCGTCTAGAGTTAGCGTTATGGTATAACTTTCAATCGCTCGTTCAAACTCCTTTAAACGTTCATGAACTTTTCCTTTTTCTAGATATGCACCAATAAATCGGTCATCGCTTATAATAGCAAAATCAAATGCGGCTAAGGCTTTCTTATATTCTTTTAAGGCGTAATACTGTTTTCCAACTTGGTGCCATGCCACTTCACAGTACGGGTTTTTATTCAGAAAATCATTGAGATAGTCTATGGCTTCCTCACTCTGGTCCAGATACTCAAAACAGTACACGATATTATACAATGCCGAGTAATCCTCTTCATCCTGTTCAAGGCATTTCATAAAGTAATACTTCGCATTTTGGTAATCTTCAATAAAAAGATATTCCATACCTAATAACGAAAGGACATCGCCTTGATCTTCACTTATTTCGAGTGCCTTTTCAAGAAGTTTGATGGCGTTTTCGTGATCGTCTCTTCGAGAAAATATATTCGCTTTTTGAATATAAATTTCTTCATTAGATTGTTCTAGAAGATACAATTCATCCAACAGTTGCTCTGCGATTTCCAGCTTGTTTTCAAAAATGTACATTTCTACCCTAAACAATTTTAAATTGGTAGAGGTAGGATGCTGTTCCAAACCAAGCTTGGTTGCCTTTTTTGCAAGGGCAATCTTACCGTTTTCGAGATAATAATGAATAATTTCCTCGAACTCTTCAGAGTCGAAGAAGTACACATCATTAGTTTTTAACATGGACTCGAATCGGGTAAGTGAGAAGTTGTTATGCTCGTTTGGGCTTAATTGCATACGCAGGGGTTAACTATTCTTCTAATTAAATATACTAATGATAGTAGCAAATCAATTGTTATGCCCTTTTTGTTGTTAACAGGCTTATTAACAGATTGAGTGAAGGTATAAAATGCTTAAAAACAAGGGGGTATAGGCTATTTTTTAGTGTTTATAGTATTCAACACTTCGGTCAAGATGGCACATCCTTTTTCAATTTCTTCCTCTGAAATGGTCAATGGAGGGGTAATTCGTATGGCTTTTCCTTCAAAAAGGAGCCAAAAAAGGATTAATCCACGTGCTTTACAACTTAAAATAATTTCTGAAGCCATTTCGGCAGATTCTACCATCACTGCAAGCATCAACCCTTTCCCGCGAACTTCCTTAATGAGGGGGTGTTTTAATAATTTTCTGAAGGTGTTTTCTTTTGCCAATGTGTCCTTCATTAATGAGGTTTCAGTAATTTCTTTCAAAGTAGCTAAGGCTGCTGCCGCAATGACAGGATTTCCACCAAAAGTAGTGATGTGACCTAGCTTCGGGTTGTCTTTTAATTGCGACATTAACTCATTGGAAGCTGTAAACGCACCAATGGGTAATCCGCCACCCATTCCTTTCCCCATGACCAAAATATCTGGGACAACATCATAGTTTTGAAACCCAAAGAGCTTTCCTGTGCGTCCAAAACCCGGCTGAATCTCATCCAAAATCAATAAAGCACCTACTTCTTCACAGCGTTGTTTTACCTTTTGTAAATAATTATCCTTTGGAAGGATAAACCCAGCACCTCCTTGAATGGTTTCCAAAATTACAGCGGCCGTTTTTGGGGTGATGCGCTCTAAATGTACTTCATTATTAAACTCAATGGGATGACAATCGGGGATAAGCGGTTCAAAGGGTTTTTTCCGTTCTTCGTAATCCATCACGCTCATCGAGCCCATGGTGTTTCCGTGATAGGCATTGTGTGCAAAAAGAATTTCAGTTCGTCCAGTAGCTTTACGAGCTAACTTTAAGGAAGCTTCAATAGCTTCGGTACCGCTATTAACAAGGTAGGTGGTGTTTAAAGAAGGGGGTAAATGGGCGGCTAATAGTTTTGAAAGTGCTACGGCAGGTTGTTGGGCATATTCCCCATACACCATCACGTGAGCATATTTATCTATTTGTTCTTTTACAGCATTTACTACTGCAGGATGACAATGCCCCAAACTACAAGCCGAAACCCCTGCCACAAAGTCCAAATGTGCTTTTCCAGAAGTGTCGTAAATATAACTCCCTTTGGCATGAGAAACTTCCAACCCCAATGGGTGAGGGGAGGTTTGCGCTTGATATGTCAAGAAGTCATTGAGCATCAATAATTGTCCTTTTGATCTTTAATTTTTTCTAATTCTAAAGAATCAGTTTTTTGCGTTTTAAATCGTGGATCATCTTCTCTATTTTGAAGGTCCTTTGGCTTTAACTTGGAAGCTTCTGGGAGTTCGATATCTTCTTCATCCATTTCCTCGAAAAATTCTCCTTCATCTTCAGGTAAAGGGATTCCTTTAATCTTTGGAAGAATGGGTGCTGGTTTTCCTTGAAACAAGTCTTGTACGGTCATTAGGCGTTCGTCACCACGCCAAATAAAGCCAGGCAGTATTCTAGCGTTTTCAGGAAATTGAGAAGGAGGATACACTTTTCCTGGGACTTTTTTCAGGAACCGAATCCCTATAATCTTCTGATTTTCCAAATACATTTGGATAGAACTAGAAGTAGTATTATTAATCCCTACTAATTCCTCTTTATCGTTTCGAGAATAAAAAATAACCTGGGTGTTTTTAATAATATTTACCGTGTCCAATTGATTTTTTGTAAATAATCCAATCAATCGTTCGCCCTTCACCTGATTATAACCTGCGCTGTCTTTTTGAACTAAAAACGCATTGTTGAATACTTTTAAGGTATCCAATTCGTCTGTAAGTTTGTTATTTAGTAAATGAATGGTGTCGCCCGTCATTTGATTTTCACCACTCCACAGAATGGGTTCTCGCAACATTTTTGTAACGCCCAGTTTTTCATTCACATAAATAGAATCACATTTTCCGCTTGTAGGTTCTTCACCTTCCAAACCTTGCTTGAACATACGAGCACGATAAAAGCCTTTTATAATACGATTTTCGGGTTTCCCCGTAACGCGAAGGGTATCGGCATGAACATAGACCGAATCATTTTCCTGAAGGGTTACTGCTACTGCTCTTTTGGTAATAAAAACAGAATCTTGTTCCCGAAAAACCTCGGCGTAGTGCCCTCGAATAATACTTTTATTTAGTGTGTCGAGTACTTTTATATTATTGGTGGCAGATGCAAAACCCGTATTCCGATTAAAGAAAATACTATCTCCGTATAAAATTCGGTTATTGTAATCAACGCGAGAGTTTTTTACAAAATGCCCCATATTGCTTCGGGTGTTGTAATAGCCTCTTTCACAATACACCGTGCTTGTTTCACTTACAATTTTAGATTCTCCGTATAAGTAAGCACCACCTGATTCTGAATAAAAATCAAGCTGCGGGGAGTAAACCGTGTACTTTGGATTGACAATTTTTACATCTGAGAGAAACTGATATTTTTTGGTTTCGGCATAATAACGACCAACCCTACTAGTAAGAACGCTGGCTGTATCCCGAACCGTTCCTCCTGTACGATAATAGGCTTGCTGTTTTATTCTGTCGAAGTAAAGGGTATCTGTTTTTAACGTGGTTTTGGGTTCGGTTAAGGTCACATCACCAGCGGCAAAGGCAAACGAGGTGTTGCCGTTGTATTCGCCATACTTACTCGTCATACTAACGGTATCACCTTGAGAGATACGCACCTTTCCGTAGGCTTTAACAAAGTTGTCCTTAAAATAGACAAAGGCTTGATCGCACCACATTTCCACTCCTTCATGGACAATATACACTTGTCCTGCCTCATCACGGGTGTAGATAACGGCTTCTGGAAATTCTGGTTTTTTTTCGAAATACCCTGATTTTACTGATACTTTGGTAGTTTTTGTAGTATCAATAATTTTTACCTGTGCTTGGGAAATACTTCCAAAGAAAAGGAATAAAAGAAAGTATATGTAATTTGATATTTTCAAAAAGGTGTATTTGTTTTCTGTTAACGAAAATACCAACAAAAACTTGTTTTACCTATGAATCGTTTGTGTTCTGTCGGGTCCTACCGAAACAATTTTAATAGGCACCTCCAGTGCTTCTTCAAGGAAATCGATGTAATCGTTCAAGGCCTTTGGAAATTGAGAAGCATTATTCATTTTAGTTAAGTCTTCTTTCCATCCAGGTAATTCAGTATAAATGGGCTGTACGTTTTCTTCTTCAATATTGTAAGGTAAATGTGTGATGGTTTCCCCTTTGTATTTGTATGCTGTGCACACTTTTAGTTTGTCGAAACCACTTAATACATCTCCCTTCATCATCATTAATTGGGTAACACCATTTACCTGTACGGCATATTTCAATGCAACTAAATCCAGCCATCCACAGCGTCTTGGGCGACCTGTGGTTGCGCCAAATTCATTACCCACTTTTCCCATGGTTTTTCCATAGTCGTCAAACAATTCGGTAGGGAAGGGGCCACTACCCACACGAGTAGTATAGGCTTTAAATATTCCAAAGACTTCGTTAATTTTTCCTGGTGCCACTCCCAATCCGGTACAAGCCCCAGCAGCCGTAGTGTTTGAGGAAGTTACATACGGATAAGTTCCAAAGTCGATATCTAATAATGAACCTTGAGCTCCTTCGGCTAAAATAGTTTTACCCGCTTTTTGAGCTTGATGTAAATATTCTTCACTATCAATAAAAGTGAGTTCTTTCAACGTTTTTACAGCACTGAAAAACTCGGCTTCAAGTTCTTTAAGGTTATATTGAATGTCCACATTATAAAAAGCAATCATGGCTTCGTGCTTATTGGCTAAGGCACGATACTTTTCCTTCCAGTCTGAAAGTTCGGTATCGCCCACACGAATCCCATTTCGTCCTGTTTTATCCATATAGGTTGGACCAATCCCTTTTAAAGTAGATCCAATCTTTGCTTTACCTTTGGAAGCCTCACTGGCAGCATCCAATAGTCTATGAGTAGGAAGGATAAGGTGTGCTTTTCTTGAAATAAGTAGCTTCTTCTTGTAATCGAGGTTAAACTTATCTAGATTTTGAAGCTCTTTTTTGAAAATTACGGGGTCAATCACTACGCCATTTCCCACAAGATTTATTGAATTCTCATGAAATATTCCACTAGGAATGGTATGCAGTACGTGTTTTATTCCGTCAAATTCTAACGTATGACCCGCATTAGGACCTCCTTGAAAACGGGCAATTATATCATAGTTTTTTGTTAGTACGTCAACAATTTTTCCTTTTCCTTCGTCCCCCCATTGGAGTCCCAATAATAAATCTACTGCCATATAGTTTTGTTATTTTTCCTATTGTTTTTCGGCGGAATTTCGCTTTCCGTAAAAATAAAGTGAATGTTTGGTTATTTCGATATCGAAAACTTCTTCGATGGTTTTTTTAATTGTTTGAATACGAGGGTCACAAAACTCAATGACCTCACCGTTTGATAGTATCACGTGATCGTGCTGCTTATCGAAATACGATTTTTCGTAATGCGCTTGGTTTTGCCCAAATTGATGTTTTCTAACTAAGCCGCATTCCAATAATAATTCGATGGTATTATAAAGAGTTGCTCGACTCACACGATATTTTTTGTTTTTCATATTGATGTATAAAGACTCAATATCAAAATGGTCGTTGTGCTCGTAAATTTCTTGGAGTATAGCAAATCGTTCGGGAGTTTTTCGGTGACCTTTTTCTTCCAGAAAATCGGTAAAAACTTGTTTTACGATGGCTTGGTTATTTATCTCGCTTTGCGTGCTCATAAGTAAGTGGCAAAGTTAGGTATTTTATACTCTTGTAACTTTATCAATACCATTTATTTTTTTGATGTTTTTAACCAAGTTATCAAGGATGGCTTTGTTTTTAACTACCACTATGATTTTTCCTGTAAATGTTCCGCCATCTGTATCAAAATGAACACTTTTCATATCGATATGAAGGTTGTTCGATATCACCTTAGTTACGTTATTTACAAGACCTAAAGTGTCAATTCCCGAAATCAATAAATTAGCTTTAAACTCTTGTTGGGTAGAGTCGATCCAAGTAGCTTTAATAATACGATATTCGTAGTTACTTTGGAGCTGAATCGCATTAGGACAATTCTTTTTATGAACTTTAATTCCTTCGTTAATGGTTATAAAACCAAAAACGTCGTCCCCTGGAATGGGATTACAACATTTTGCCATTTTATAATCCAATTTTTCCTCTTCCTTTCCAAAGACTAATTGGTCATATTTAACCGTAAGTTCTTCTTTGTTTACATCTTCAGGGGTACTAGGCTTTCTAATTCTATTCTTGAAGAAACTTACAAACGCATTGCTACGGGACGCAGCAAAATCTTTCAGCATTTGGTTGTCAATAATGCCAGCACCCACACGATAAAAAAGATCCAAACTTGTCTTTAATTTGAAATAGCTCACCAATTGATTTACTGTTCGCTCATCCAAAGCTATTTTTAAAGACTTTAGTTTTCGTGTTAACACCACTTTCCCTTCAGATGCCAATTGTTTTTGCTCATCTTTTAACGAAGACTTAATTTTTGAAATGGCTCGGCCTGTAGTTACATAGTTAAGCCAGTTGGCAGAAGGTTTTGACTTTTCTGAGGTAATCACTTCCACTTGATCCCCACTTTTAAGTTCCTGACTTAATGGGGTTAATTTTCCATTTACTTTAGCCCCACGGGTGTGCAACCCAACTTCGGTATGCACGTGGAACGCAAAATCTAAAGCCGTTGATCCTTTTGGGAGTGAATACAAATCTCCTTTGGGGGAGAAAACAAAAATCTCTTTCGCATATAGATTTAGCTTAAACTCTTCTACAAAATCCACTGCGTTTACTTCGGCATTTTCTAAGGTATCTTGAAGCTTGTTAAGCCAGGCATCCAATCCACCGTCTTCTTTTTCGTTGTTTTTATATTTATAATGAGCGGCATAGCCCTTTTCGGCTATTTCGTTCATTCGCTGACTTCTAATTTGAACTTCTACCCATCGGCCTTTAGGCCCCATCACGGTTATATGTAGTGCTTCATAACCAGTAGATTTAGGTGACGATATCCAGTCCCGAAGTCGGGTAGGATTGGGACGAAAATGATCTGTTACAATAGAATAAATCTTCCAAGCGATAAATTTTTCATTATCTGGTGTGCTCTTGTAAATTATCCGAACAGCAAACTTGTCGTACACTTCATCAAAAGAAACATTTTGAGCATTCATTTTTCGCCGAATAGAAAAAATAGACTTTGGACGTCCTTTAATTTCATACTTTAACTTTTCGGCATCAAGGGAATCGCGAATTACTTTTGAAAATGCTTCTATATAGGCATCTTGCTCTTCTTTACTTTCTTTAATTTTACTTAGGATATCATGATACACATCGGGTTCGGTATATTTTAATCCTAAGTCTTCCAATTCTGTTTTTATGTTATACATTCCAATCCTGTGAGCCAAAGGGGCATAAATGTATAAGGTTTCTGAAGCAATTTTCACTTGTTTTGCGGGTGCCATGGATTCCATGGTTTGCATATTGTGAAGCCTATCGGCTATTTTTATAATGATGACTCGAATGTCTTCATTAAGGGTGAGCAACATTTTTCTGAAATTCTCCGCCTGCAACGAAACATCACTTTGATATTCTAAAGCCGAAATCTTGGTAAGTCCGTCTACAATTCTAGCGACGGTTTCACCAAAAAGTTGTTCAATATCGGCAAGGGTATATTGGGTGTCTTCTACCACATCGTGTAACAGAGCGGCAGCAATAGCAGTAGCATCCAATCCTATTTGTGAAGCGACAATTTTTGCGACAGCAATGGGATGGAAAATATAGGCCTCGCCACTTTTACGTCTTTGTTCTTTATGAGCATCTACAGCCACATCGAAAGCCGAACGGATGAGTTTTTTATCTTCGGCAGAAAGGACACGATAGCTTACCTTTAACAGCTCTTTGTACTGTTTGGCGATCTCCTTATTTTCTTTTTCTAGCAGGGCTTCTGTCATAGATTAAAAGTACAACTTTGTAAGAAATTGGGCAAAAGTAAATGGATAATCATGAGGCGCGCATTGTAAATAGTCATTATATTTTTAATGTAGTCTCTCAAGTACCCCTTTACGCTTTACAATATTTTTATAATCCCACTGAATTTCCTTCGATTTTTCTAACCAACGCTTTAGATGGGCTTCATCAATTTCTGAAACAGCATTGTAAAATATGGATGCATCTTTAAACTTTTTACCACGAACGTTAAGTGCATCTTCCTGAAAACTGGCACCACTCCAAAACATCAACCGAATCCCTTTTTTCTCTTTGCTGTATCCTACAATAGGATTGCCGTCTAAAAACCAAACGGGGTGACCGTGCCAGATTTTTGATTCGGCTTCTATTAGATTTTCAGAAATAATTTCTTGTAAAGCGGCACAAATAGCTTTATACTCTAGTAATTGAGAATTGTTGTAGTTTAAAATGTTGGTTGCATTATTCATAAGAGGGATTACATTTTTATTTCAGCATCATTAGTTTTTTAAATTGTTAAACCGTTGCAATAATGTAGGATGCGAATAATGCATAAACACGTAGGCAGGATGCGGTGTAAGATTGCTTAAACTGTTTTTATTCAGTTTTTTTAAAGCTGAAATAAGGGGAGAGGCCTCAAAAGTATTTTTAGCATAGTCATCTGCTTCGTACTCAAATTTTCGGGAAAGGAGATTCATTACTAAGCCTGTAATTTCAGAAATAGGGGTATATAAAATGCCAAAGGCAATTAACCCAATATGAAATGAAGGCGTCGATACTCCCAAAGCTTCCGAAAAAATGGGCATTCCAACAAATAATGAAAGTAGCCAGAAGGTAATCCCAATAGTCAATGTTGAAGCTGCTAAATTGTAAATAATGTGTTTCCGTTTGTAATGGCCTACCTCATGTGCCAACACCGCAACGATTTCATCTTCTTCCAAATCATTAATAAGGGTATCGTATAAGGTAATCCGTTTTTCCCTTCCGAATCCTGAAAAATAGGCATTGGCTTTGGTACTTCGTTTGGACCCATCTATCACAAAAATATTCTGTAAACTAAAGCCTACTTTGGAGGCATAGGCTTCAATTTTAGAACGCAACGAGCCTTCTTTCAATGGGGTTTGTTTATTGAATAAAGGAACAATTAGACGTGCGTAAAACATATTCAGGAATACTGAAAAAACAATGACAATTCCCCAAGCGTAGAGCCAAAAGTTACTTCCCGTACTTTCATAAAACCAAATAATGAGCGACAAAATGCCACCACCTAAAATAGCCGCCATCAACCAGCCTTTCAATTTGTCGAGGATAAAAGTTGAAATTGTGGTTTTATTGAAACCATATTTTTCTTCAATCACAAAGGTGTTGTAATAGGAAAATGGGGTGCTTAAAACATCGTTGGCCAGCATAATAATTCCGAAGAAAATAAGTGCCACAATGATATTGTTTTCAGAAAAAGAACGCGCTATTTGGTCTACTAACTCAAATCCGTCGAGAAAGAAAAAGAGCAATGTAGCTCCCATGGAAATGGAGGAAGTAAGCATGCCAAAACGGTATTTTTCCTTTTTATAGGCCTGAGACTTTTCATATTCTTCTTTGTTGTAAACATCTTGTAACTCCGCAGGAATTGGGTCGTTAAAATGCTTGGCATTAAGCGTGTCTAGAATTTTATCAATAACAAAATTGAGGACTAAGATGCCAATAATGATATAAAAAAGTGCTGTTGCAGTCATTAAATTATTAAAGTTTTGTAAAAGAGTATTAAAGTTTGCCAAAAAAACGCAACATACTATGTATTGCACTATCTTAAGGATACAAATAACAAAAATAAGACTATGAAACCCAAACTTTTAATACTATTATTTTTTGTTTCGAGCTTGCTTTTGGTGAGTTGTAATAAAAGTGATGACGACGGAGGTGATGCTGTTACCTTAAATGGAATTTGGCACTTAAATAATGTGAGTGGAGGATTTGTGGGAGTAGATGTAGATTACGACCGTGGAGAGGTTATATGGAATTTTAACCTAACTACCGGCGTTCTTTCTGTTGAGAATAATTTGGAAGAATCAGATCCAGAGTATGCTTATTCAGGATTGGAAACAGGAACTTATCCCTTTGAAGTTTCAGAAATTAACGGACAAGAGGTGGTATTTATTGAAGGAATTGATAACGGTAATTACACGGTGACTTCAACTTCGTTAACCATTGACGACCGTCCCGCCGATGGTTTTCTAAGAACATTTGAAAGGTAACAAAGGAATTATTTAAAATTTCGTTGTCTTTTTGCTTCAAAAATTAGAATTCCAGCTGCCACGGAAACATTCATGCTATCTATTTCCCCTTGCATTGGAATAATAATATTTTGAGTACTGTTTTGAAGCCAATCTTCCGATAGTCCATCGGCTTCTGTGCCCACTACAATGGCTGAAGAAGTTTTAAAATCACAAGTATGATAAGGAATTGAAGCTTGCAGTGCAGCACAATACATGGCAATCTTTTTATCTTTTAAATACTGAATAATTTCTGAAGTGCTCCCAATGGCAATTTGATTGGTAAACACACAACCTACACTACTGCGAATGATATTAGGGTTGTACACATCGGTTTTGGGATTGGCAATAATCACGGCATCAACGTTAGCAGCATCTGCCGTACGAAGCAAGGCCCCAATATTTCCTGGTTTTTCGGGAGCTTCGGCAACAAGAATTAAAGAGTTTTTATTTGAAATATTTAGTTCGGAAAGCGTTAGTTTTTTTGTTTTACAAATTGCAATAACACCTTCGGTCGTAGTACGATATGCCAATTTTTCGTACACCTCCTTCGATATTTCAATAGATTCATAATTTGCTGAAATTTCTTTTTGAAGAAGAGTTAATGCTTCAGAAGTAATTATTTCAGAACAAAAGAGTAAGGTTTCAATTTCATAACTTCCCTTCATGGCTAAGGAGATTTCCCGTTGGCCTTCTACCACAAAAAGCCCTTGTTTTTTTCGCTCACGGGATTTCTCGCTTAATTGCAAGATTTGCTTAATCAAAGGGTTTTGAAGACTAGAAATGTGTTTTTGCATGGGGGTAAAGATAGTTTTTACAAGTCAATCTACTTAAAAATGGCAGTTAGAGCATTACTAAAATTTTGCTGCCAACAATTCCAGTCATGTCCTCCGTTGGTAATCCGTAATTCGTTTGGGATGCTATCTTGAAGCATTTGCTGTTGTAAACTTGTTATAACAGGGACAATATTATATGCATCATCATCTCCCACCGAGAGATAGTATTTAGGCTTTTTTGGTGCTTTTTTTATATTTTCCCAACGATGTGTGTAGGAGAAAGATTTCCAAATAGAATCATTAAAAACCCCATTTTTAGCAAAGGCAGCCACTTTTCTGGATGAGGAAATGGCTGGTGGTAATGGCTCGTAGGAAGCGGGACTTAATAAAATAACATTTTGAAATAATTCTGGTCTCAATAAGGAAAAGCGTAAGGCACCATAACCTCCAGCAGAATCTCCAGCGGCAATTCTACCTTGCGCGGTATCCACACGATAGGTAGCTTCAATGAAAGGGATAAATTCATCCAAATAAAAAGACTCCATGGGTTCGGGTCTATTAATATACCATGAGTTGCCCGCATGTGCCGTCACCGCAATTATAGGAGGAATTATTTTATGCTGTATTAGCGAATCTAAAAACACCTTAATATTTCCTTCATCTTCGATAAACCAATCTTTTTCATCACCTCCGTGACCGTGTAATAAATAGACAATGGGAAAACTTTTTGTGGAGTCTTGGTAGGCTTCTGGTAGATAAATTTTATAAGGAAGTGTACGTTTTAATAGGGTGGAAGTAATGGTTTCATCTTGTACAATGCTTTCACTTTTTTGAATTTCCTCTTTACAAGATTGTAGTGAAAAGGCTATTAGAAAAAGAAATACAAAAATCACAGATTTCTTCATAAATTATAAATTTTTTAATGTAACCCGTGCTTTCTTGTCTTTTGAAACAAAATGATAGTTTACAATGGAATTGGGCTCTGCTGTTGTTCCTGGTTGGACTTCAAAGGAAGCATATTTTTCCTTTGGGAAAATAATTTCAATCTCCCAATCGGGTTGTGTTTGTGATACCAGCACCGTAGTTTTTCCGTCTTTATTAGAAAATTGCACCGAAACTTCGTTGTTTCCTATGTGTACATTATCTAATAGGGCAGTATCCCATTCCGAGGGCATTTGTGGTTTAATGACCACCCTTTTATTGGCTGCGTCGGGTTGGATTCCAAAGAATTGTTCCACTATAGGCACTGCATAGCTATAGATATTCCAAGCTTGAGTCATCATCCCGTAATCTGGGGAAACTTCATACATACCTCCTGGAAAAGCATAGCTGAAGGTTCGGGTCATTCGCTTTAAATAGTTAAGAGCCTTGTCGGGTCTTCCATAGTTGTTTTCAGCTACAATTTGAACGCCTGTAGGTAGCGTCATTACGGCGCCTGTATACGAAAATATTTTACTTCCTTTAAAACTGCCATCATCACTTCCCGCCGAATCATCACGGTCTATTCCAGTGACAAACACCCCAAATGGATTGACAAATTGCTCTGCCGTATTCAAACCTTTTATGGCTTTATCCACGGGAGCGATGCCTACTTCCATTGGGGTATTCACCACCCAATTATGATGTAATACAAAAGGCCTTGGCTCTTGAGATGGGTTTTTTAAAATGGCTTCTCGGGTTTTCTTCAATTCGATTACTGCCCAAGGTTTATTAAGCGTATCGGCTCTTACAATGGCATCATCGATGAGTTTTAAGGCTTGCTCGTCAGTGCCAATAAAATCGGCATAGGAATTAAATTCTTCATTCCAAAATTCGTTATTTATTTTACCCTTCAATTGGTCTGCAAACAACTTATAACTTCTTGCTTTTTTCCCAAAACCTAATTCCATAGCTATTTTGGAAGCATCATCAAATGCTTTTTGGGTGTATGCAGCTACATCGATCATTTCACTATCCATGCCGTGGATTTCCATCATTCCAAAGCCATCTGGGAATAAATTTTTATTGGCATCATTTTCTAACAATAGCCATTCCAACCCTTTTTCTATGGTAGGATAGTATTTTTTAAGAAATTCCTTGTCGCCATTCCATTGATATATTTTCCAAATAAGAGATACAAATTGAGGTGTTTCATTGATGTTTCCTGGATTAAAAACAGCTCCGTTGGTAGACATTTCATGAATTATTCTTCCGTTACCATTGAGTGCATTTGAAACACTATCTAGTAATTTAATGGTATTATACACATGTTCAGTTTGTCCAATAGCCATATAGCCTTGCAAGGCATATTCACTATCTACACCAAACCACCACGGGTAATCTGGAAGCCCTGCACCAATTCCTGAACCCATTTCAGGAACAGTACGCACTAACCAATCGCAGTTATATTTAAGCCATTTAAAGGTTTCATTAATGGTGGTGTCTGGGGTAACTAAAACTGATTTGCTTGAAATTTTCTTGTACCGTTCTTTTTTTTCTGAAAGTAAGGTTGTCCAGTTAGTTTTTAGTTCATCAAATGTAGCTTTTGCTTCAGCTTCTGACGTATAGGACCCAGCGATAAAATAATTGATCGTTGTAGCACCATTTGATGATAGTGTTATGTCATTTTCAATAGAATATATTGAAGTATTGTCATTGGAAATACTAGTCGAGGTTTTCTCGATCCCCATTTCCGAACCAAAAATGGTAATCCATGGGTTGAGGCTATCTTTTATAACCCATGCTTGTGATTTATCATCCCAATGACCAATATCTTTTCCATCAATCATATTGGTGCGTTCTCCTAACCACGTGGGTCGTAAATCACTTTTCCCAGTAAATTTTACTTTTACCTTAGTTTCGGGTGCTTTTTTGATGACCAGCTGGACAACCATACCTTCTTTACCATCGGGGACAAACTGCCATCGTTCTATTTCCATGTTTTTTTCTTTCCAATTAAAAGTATGCTTGTTGGCATAAGGGTAATTTGTAAAACTCGTCGCTTTGTTTAAGGTAAAAGTAGAAGTTCCATCATCCAAAACGATATCAAACCCATCCATCAATTTAATAGGATGATTCCAAATTCCTCCCATTTCCCCTTTAATATGCCATCCTAAGTCTGGAAAAGACCCATCTTGGTGCCCAACCATATATACTCTGTCTCCCGCTGTTACCATTGGAGAAGCAAGATATTCAGGCTTTCCGATGATGAAGGGGGAATCTTTAAGAATTTCTGAAAAAACTTGAGGATTGGACTTCGAGCAACCTGCAACTATTGAGAAAAGGAGTAAAGAAAGAAAGTATTTCATTGTAGCAATTTTTAAATAACTAAGATAAAAAAAACAGCCCTTTAAAGGGCTGTTTTGGAATTGTTATTTGTTTGAAATTACTTTTGCTCATATTTCTCAGAATATCGCTTCCATAATTCGGTTTGGTGGGTTTCCAGCGAAACTTCCCTTCCGTCAATAAAGGCATGCGAAACAATATTGGTACGCATATCTAGGGCATCCCCTTCACTTACAAACAGGGTAGCGCTTTTTCCTACTTCCAATGTTCCGTAGTCTTTATCTATTCCCAAGATTTTTGCGGTATTGGAAGTAATCAATTTTAAAGCCTCTTCTTTTTCCATTCCTTGTCCAACAACCTGCCCTGCATAAAAGGGAAGGTTACGGGTATTCATACGCTCCATTCCCCCACGAGAATTTAAACTTACTGTTACTCCACCGTCGTTTAAAAGTTTAGGAAGTTTGTACGGGTGGTCATAGTCATCATCATCTGCATCTGGTGTAGAATGAACTCTATCTACAATAACAGACACATTGTTTTGCTTCAAAAATGGAATAATTTTATAGGCTTCGTAGCCTCCTACCAATACCACTTCGTTAATTCCAGCATTCTTACAAGCCATCACTCCATCTATAATTTCCTTCTCACCTTGCGCATAGAGATACAACTTTTTCGAACCATTAAATAATCCTTGCATGGCTTCAAAACCTTCATTTTTTGACGAGGACTTTACACCTCCGTAGGCTTTTGCGTTTGCTACATACATTTTAAAAGCATCGGTGTCTTTTTCGTAGTCTTTATTAGGCTTCCAACCGCGTTCTTCACCTATCCACCAGCGACCTCTCCTAAAGGTATTTGGCCAATGCACATGAATACCATCATCTACTTTAACGGCGGCATCTTCCCAGTTCCAAGCATCCAATTGCACCACCGAAGAAGTTCCAGAAATCCCTCCTCCTTGAGGGGTTATTTGTGCTAAAAGAACCCCATTAGGGCGCATACTCTCTACAACTTTGCTTTCGGCATTGTAGGCAATTAAACTTCGAATATTCGGAATAAAATCTCCAATTTCATCATCGTCATTGGTAGCTCGAACTGCATCAATCTCGACCAATCCTAAGGAAGATACTGGTGCGATGATTCCAGGGTAAATATGTTTTCCACTAGCTTCAATCATGCGGCCTTGCTTTCTAGTGGTTCCTTGTCCTACCTCGGTTATTTTACCATTTTCAAAAATGATATATCCGTTGTTAATTATAGTTCCATTTCCAATATGAATGGTAGCACCCGATACAATAATGGTTTCAGATTGTGCAGGTGCGGGTGTTTGTTGAGCCCAAGTTTGAAGCCCAATACTTATAATAGTTGCTAAGAATATATTCTTTAAAATTTGCATAATTGGCTTAGTTTATGGTTTCACATTCAAAATCAATTTTATCTTTTTTCATTGGGGGACGTTTTTTCCCACCATTGCCATCTTTTTCTGAAAGCATCATCTTAATAAGTTTATTCCTTTCGGCTTTAATAGCTTCTCGTTTTGCTTTATCGGCATCTAAATCAAAATACACGGCACCTTCAATGATGGTTTTTTCCGCTTTTGCATACACAGACAAAGGATGATCTGTCCAAAGCACCAAATCGGCATCTTTTCCTTCTTTTATGCTTCCTGTACGATTGTCTAAATGGAGTAATTTTGCTGGGTTAATGGTCACCATGTTCCACGCTTCTTCTTCCGTCATTCCACCGTATTTAATCGTCTTTGCAGCTTCCTGATTTAAACGTCGAGACATTTCATCATCATCACTATTAATAGCAGTAGTAACTCCCGCATTGGTCATAATGGCTGCATTATAAGGAATGGCATCATTTACTTCATATTTGTACGCCCACCAATCACTGAAGGTAGAACCACCCACGCCGTGTGCCGCCATTTTATCGGCTACTTTATAACCTTCCAAAATGTGCGTAAAGGTGTTCACTTTAAATCCGAATTTCTCCGCAACCTTCATCAACATATTGATTTCACTTTGTACATAGCTATGACAACTAATGAAGCGTTCGCCGTTTAAAATTTCGGCTAATACTTCCATTTCTTCATCGTAACGATAAGGTTTTCCGCTTTTCTTTGAGGCGTCGTATTCTTTGGCACGATTAAAATAGTTTACATACAATTGTTCCACACCCATACGCGTTTGTGGGAATCGTCCATAACTTTGCCAGTTACTTTGTTTTACGTTTTCACCTAAAGCAAATTTGATAAACTTTGGACTGTTTTTGTAGATTAAGCCATCTGCATCTTCACCCCATTTTAATTTAATAATAGCAGAACGCCCACCAATGGGATTTGCTGAACCGTGCAAAATTTGCACGCTGGTAACTCCTCCAGCAAGATTTCGGTAGATATTAATATCTTCTGGATTTATAACATCTTCAATTTTTACTTCGGCCGAAGAGTTTTGACCTCCTTCATTGATACTCAATGCTGCAATGTGCGAATGCTCATCTATAATCCCTGCAGTTAAGTGCTTTCCGGTGGCATCTATCACAACCACTCCAGCACCACTGAGGTTTTTACCAATTTTTTCAATTTTACCATTTTTAACCAATACATCAGTATTTTCTAAAACCCCTGCCGCCTCACTTGTCCAAACGGTGGCATTTTTGAATAACATATTTTGTGATCGCGGTTTTGTTGTAAATCCGTAACCCACATTAGGATAGGTGAGAGGTACCAATTCTGGGGTTTTGCCGTCTTCTTTTTTATCGTCTTTGTCATCAGCTTTTGCATCACCCGTCCTAACAGCAGTAAAAGATGTTTCTGCCCCATTTGGAAGCACTAATCGGCCACTAAAACCCGTTCCCGAATTCGTTATGAGTGCCGTGGCTCTATGTAACTCCTCATTGTCATCTTCAAAAGAAAAAGTCACCCAATTATTTTCGTAAGAAATTTTTGAAGTTCTTTTAAGGGTGTCTTGCTTAACCTCAATTTTAGGTTTTGAAATGTCCCCAGAAAGAGTCATTTCATAATTTTTACCTCCTGCTGAAAGTGAATACACACCACGAATATCTTTAGTGTCTTTATCGTTTATAACGTGTTTTTTTCCTTGCACCCAGTTTTCGTAAAGGGTGGTTTCTTTATCGAAAATATCTCCCGAAGTAATTAAGAAATTAGCCCATTTACCAGATTCCAACGTTCCTAAGGTGCTACTTTGTCCAAGTAACGAAGCAGGAACCGTAGTTAGCGCTTCTAATGCCTTCGTTTTGTTAAAACCATACTCAATTGCCTTTTGAAGGTTTTTTGAAAATTCTGAAACTTTATCTAATTCATAGGTTGTTAATGCGAAAGTAATTCCGTTTTCTGAAAGGACTTTTAGGTTTTGTGGCGCCTGATTCCATTCACGCATATCTTCTAAAGAGATGTACTTTGCATAATAAGGATCACTCACGTCGTAGGCAGATGGAAAGTTGATAGGAATTACATATTTAGCATTTGTTTTTTTGATGCTTTCAATACTTTCATATTCATCGCCACCTCCTACAATGACATAATTAATATTAAACTGATCTCCAATTTTATTGGCTCTTACATTGTTTCCTTTATCGCCTGCTTCAAAAAAGGAGATGAGATTTTTATTTTCTATCATAGCTTCCAAAGAGCGATCTTTTGTTTTACTATTCCCTTTGGCATACCAATCCATATCGCTATATACTTGGCGGAGTAATGCCATAGAACCCATAAGGGAACCAGGATAGGATTGATTACTAGATACGCTTTTTGAAAAGGAGAAGAACTGCCCTGATTGGTCATTTAAAATTCGAGTAGCATCACCAGATTCATCATTTAGTGCCACCAAAACTCCTGTGCCACGAGCAATACCATCCATAAGATGCGTATTTACAATTCCGAAGCCAAGTTTCCGAAGTTCTTCGGCGTCTTTACTTTCATATTTAAACTTATCGATTCCTTTGTTTTCGGGCATAATATGATCGTTCCAATAAAAACCTTCGCGCGTAGCATCGTACTGAGGGGATCTTCCTCCTCCTTGGCGTTTAGGTTTTTCAATTCCGAAGCCCGAATAACTATCAATAAAAGAGGGGTACACATACTTACCTTGTAAATCGATAGTAATACTGTTTTTTGGGATGTTCACATTGCTTCCCGAAGCAACTACTTTTCCGTTTTGAATAAGTAGCGTTCCATTTTTAATGACTTGAGAAGGAGTGACATAAAGTGTTGCATTGGTAAGTGCAACATTATTATTGTTTTCTTCTTTTACACCGTCATTTTTGGGAAAATAATCTTGGGCATTTGCCATTCCAGTAAATAGGAAAAGCAAAGCGAGAATAAACGTTTTTTTCATTAGAAATTAAGTTGGTTAATTTACTTTTTAAATATAGTAATGTTGATTCGTTTAATTGGAAAATTCTTCTGCTTTAACAAGATGTTAAGAGAGTTACATGGGTTTATCTTCAAAATAATTGACCACAAGAGCTACCATATAGCTGTAGCTCTCAATTCCTTTACTTTGGTTATTGGCTTTTAAAAATTGATCCCAAAAGGCTTTGGATAAATTTTCAAACGGGTTTTTGTAGGACAACCAAAACTCGCGCATTTCGCGATAGCTTTCTAAAATTCCAAAGTTTACTATAGGTAACATAGTATCATAGGCAGCCATATCTCTTCTGGCAAGTTCATTAAGACAATACCGCAAAGCAAAGATGTATCCTGTATATTGTATGTAAGGATCTTCATTATGAAGGGTAGCCAAAGTAGCAATAAAATTAGCCTCGTTCTCCGCGGCAAAACCAATTTGGTGTGCCTGCTCATGACACGCCACCACTGGAAATTTGTAACTTTTAATCAAATTATTAACCTGTGCTTCTCCTGTTAATGGGTTGTAATACCCACTGTAACCCATATAGGTTAAACCTAAGCTCCATCCACTTTTTTTAATACTGGTGGGGGAATAAGCAAGGTTAGGATATTCTTTTTCTAGATTTTGATAACCGTTTTTTGATTTCTCAAAAATTTCATTTTGCGTGTAAGGTAAATCAATTTTTACACTGTCTTTGAAGCCTAAAGAGCGATGAATTTCATTGCTTTTTTGGATAAGTCGTTGTGTGGTCGTGATGAGCTGTTGGGTGGTATAATCATTTTCTAACTGAAGTGTTTGATGAAGAGCTGGACGCAAATAATTAAGTCCCCAAACCAAATTAAAAACAGCATATATAATGGAAAGTGTTGCGGCTATATCCACAAAAAACCATACAGGTTCTTTAATAAGCCTTTTATAATTCTTTAGTAGCCAGCGTATCATCAAAACGATAAATAATAAATAAAATACATCTCCCATGGAAAATGGAATCCATCCAAAAATATATCGAAAAAGGCCCGAAATGTAAGGGTAAATACCTTGGCTGTAGTAGGTTTCTATAAACTCTGGAAATCCACGTAGGGTGCGCAAAATAATATATTGAACCACTAATAATGAAGCTAAAATTAGACGTGTTCTTTTTTGCATTTTCAAACTTACAAAGAATTCTTTAACCTTTAATTTTATGAATGCAGAATTAAAAGTACTTTTGAAAAGTTTAAAAACAATCTTATGAACGAAGCGATACGAAACCTTGAACCTAAAGCAGTTTGGAACCATTTTGCCGATTTAAATGCAGTGCCTCGACCCTCAAAAAAAGAGGAGAGAGTCATTCAATTTATGAAAGATTTTGGTGCAAAACTTAACCTTGAAACCATTGAAGATGAAGTGGGTAATGTCGTTATTAGAAAACCTGCTACCAAAGGAATGGAAGATAGAAAACCCATTGTGATGCAATCCCATCTCGATATGGTACATCAAAAAAATAATGATACCGATTTCGATTTTGATACCCAAGGAATTGAAATGTTTGTGGATGGAGATTGGGTAAGAGCCAAAGGGACTACATTAGGTGCAGACAACGGATTGGGAGTGGCCACTATTATGGCAATATTAGCAAGTAATGAAATTGCACATCCAGCATTAGAAGCATTATTTACCATAGATGAAGAAACTGGAATGACAGGTGCTATGGGCTTAAAAGGAGGAATACTAAAAGGTGAAATTTTGTTAAACCTAGACACCGAAGAAGATGACGAAATAGGTGTAGGTTGTGCCGGAGGAGTTGATGTAACGGCAGAAGGAAACTACTCACAAGAGAGTCCAATTGCCAATGCTGTAGGCTGTAAAATCACTTTAAAAGGCTTACAAGGAGGACACAGTGGTATGGATATTTATAAAGGATTGGGGAATGCCAATAAATTAATGAATAGAATTCTCTACGCTACAAAAGATTACATTCAAATTTCAGAAATAAAAGGCGGAAGCTTACGTAATGCAATCCCTCGGGAAAGTGTTGTTCTGGTAAGTGTAGCTTCAGAAAAAGCAACTGAATTTAATACTGCTTTTGAAAAAATTAAAGAAGCCATTTTAAAGGAATATCATCATTTAGAACCGACACTTTTCATTTCCAAAGAAGAAACATCTTTACCAGCAACAGTAATGAGTTTTCAGGATTCAGAAAAATTAATTCTGGCGGTTTATGGAGCGCATAACGGTGTGTTTAGAATGAGCCCTGCCATTGAAGGACTTGTAGAAACCTCTAATAATGTGGCTAAAATTGTAGTTGAGCATGGTGAAATTAAAGTGGAATGTTTAACACGTTCTTCGGTGGAATCTTCAAAAAAGGATTTAGCACAGACCTTACAAGCAGTTTTTAGTTTAGCTGGGTACGATGTAACTTTTTCTGGTGCCTATCCTGGTTGGGCACCTAATATGGAAAGTCCTATTTTAAAAGTAATGGATGCACTCTACGAAAAATTGAATGGCGAAAAGGCTCATGTTGCTGCCTGTCATGCTGGGTTGGAATGTGGTATTCTAGGACAAAACTATCCAGGGATGGATATGATTTCCTTTGGACCTACAATAAAAGGAGCACACTCTCCAGATGAGAGAGCTAGCATATCTTCAACACAAAAGTTTTGGGATTTTGTAAAAGAAATTTTAAAAGAAATTCCGAAAAAATAAACTATAAAAAAAAGCCGCTAATACAGCGGCTTTTTTAATTATAAATCAGATTTACTGCTTCTCTACAATTTCAACAAGTTCCAGTTCAAAAATTAATCCTGTGTCTGGTGCTACAATCACTTCACCCGTTCTAGGATCTCTTAAACCTTGAGCGCCATACGCTAAATGAGATGGTATAAATATAGTAGCTTTATCTCCAACACTCAATAATAGTAATCCTTCCTTAAATCCAGGAATAAGTTGCGCATCTTTACTGTATTGTGCAAGGGTTGGTCCATATTGGTTTGCATCAACTCTTCTATGATCTACGGCATCATATTTTTCTGCAATTTCTTGTGAACTTGTGTCTAATAGTCTTCCGTCTTCAAAGTAACCATTATAGTTCATTTTAATCATACTACCTTCCGCGGGTTTCATTGCTTTGCTTCTATGATTCCAGTAAACTTGTAATCCTGAAGGAAGTGTTTCTGCTTGTGCTTTAAGAGCTTCTAGTTCCTTTACCGTGTTCGCGGCTACTTCCATCATTTTTGCTTCTTTTTCTTTTTGGATAGCTTCTATTTTTTCCATTTCAGCGTTAAAAGAAGGAGCGGTTACACCTTTGTTGATAATATTTACTTGCTCTATGATAACAGGGTTTACTGGTTTGTCGCCTGGTTTTTTAGTTTCCACTGCTCCAATGGAATCAACTACTTCTTGCCCAATTACTATTTCGCCAAACACCGTGTGTTTTCCATCTAACCAAGGTGTTTCTTTCAACGTGATAAAAAATTGGCTTCCGTTAGTTCCAGGACCAGAATTGGCCATAGAAAGAATTCCTTTTTTACTATGCGTTAAACTATCGACAAACTCGTCAGGAAACCTATAGCCTGGATTTCCACTGCCATCTCCTTTTGGGTCTCCTCCTTGAATCATAAAATCTTTTATAATACGGTGGAACGTTAATCCGTTAAAGAAAGGTTTTCCTTTATAGGTCGAATCTGCTAGCGGGTGTTTTCCTTCAGCTAATTCAATAAAATTGGCTACGGTAAGCGGTGTTTCTTCGTAAAATTTGGCAACAAAAGTTCCTTTGTTGGTTACAAATTCTGCATACAATCCTTTTTCCAGATTTGGGTATTTAGATTTACACGAGGTAAGGGTAGTGGTTGCTAATACCAATAATATTAATAAGTTTTTCATTGTATTTAATTGTTTTCTGTTGAATTTATTGATTTTAAAGTTACTGTGCTTTGCACGGGAACATTGGTTCCTAATTTGTTTTCTATGCCATAATACCCGTAGGCCTTATGAGAAGGAAATAAAAAAGTAACAGTTTCGCCTGCCTTCATTAATTTTATGCCATCTCTAATGCCAGATATAAGTGCTTGATTGGTTTGGTCTACTTTATATTTTTGAATTCCGTTTTCGGTTTCTGAAAGAATGGTTTCTCCGTCTAGGTGTTTAATATCGTATGTAAAAGTAACGTCGTCGCCTAATTCTGCAAGTTGGGTAGAAATGGTGTCCTGCACATTATAATAATACCAAAAACCACTCTCTGAAGCGATATAGTCTATGGTATCTTCTTTTTCCATAAAAGTGGCAATGAGAGCTTCCTCCTCTTCAATAAGCTTTTTATTTCGCTCTACCGATTCTTTAATAAAAGAACCCGAAGCCGATTTTATCGGGCGTCGAGCTTCTGGACTTTTGCAAGCTATTACCGTTAGCAATATGCTTATTATGAATAAATTACGAAACATGATTTAGGGCATTTTTGTAATGGGGCAATATACTAATAAATTCAGATACGGTTTCAGTTAATGTTGCATCACTTTTTCCTCCTGCCGCATTGGTATGTCCGCCACCGTTATAATGGCTTCGGGCAAATTCATTTACCGAAAAAGTTCCTTTACTTCTAAAAGAAATTTTGGTAATACTTTCCTGTTTATTTTCAATAAAAATGACGGCAAAAATAATACCTTCAATAGATAAGGGATAATTTACAAACCCTTCAGTATCGCCCTTTTTAAAATTGTGATCGTCCAATTCCTTTTGAGAAAGCGTAATATAAGCGGTTTTATATTCTGAAAGTATCGTCATATTATTTAATGCAACGCCCAAAAGTTTCATCCTGTCTGGACTATTGGTGTCGTAAATATTTTGATGAATCTCACTGTTATTTGCGCCACACTCTATTAAATGGGCTATTACTCTATGGGTTGTTGCAGAAGTGGCGGGAAAGCGAAACGAACCTGTATCGGTCATTATCCCCGCATATAAATTGGTAGCAATTTCTGGAGTGATTTCGTTTTTACCTTGTAATTTTTCAATAAAATGATAGACCATTTCGCATGTGGAACTCATCGTTACATCACTATAGGATGCTATGGCGTAATCATCGGGTTGTTGGTGATGATCTATCATAATAAATTTTGCTTTAGCTTGTTCCAAAACTTCGCCAAGACCGCCTGTTCTATTTAAAGCGTTGAAGTCTAAAGTGAAAATAACTTCAGCGTTTTCAATAACGGAAGTAACTTCTTCTAGGTGCTTTTCAAAATTAATAATAGTATCACAACCTGGAAGCCATTTCAAAAATTCTGGAAAATCATTGGGCATCACCACCGTTACATTAAATCCTCTGTTCTTTAAAAAGTGAAAAAGTCCCAAACATGAACCCACCGCATCACCATCGGGGTTTTTGTGGCCAACAATAGCAATGGTTTTGTTACTTTGTAGTAAATTGATTGTATTACTTAGATTCGTTGAATTCATTTGAAAATATCAAGGGTTAAAAGTAATTCATTTAAAAGAAATGTTATAAGAAATGTGACTTTTTAAATGTATATGTGTCTTAAATAATGAAATACTAACGGGATTGAATAATAAAATCGATTATAAGGCTTTAACAGATGAAGATTTGGTGGAGGCAATTAAAAAAAGCCAAGACACGCTTCTTTTTGAAGTGCTCTATGACCGTTTCGTGCATTTAGTGTATAATAAATGTTTCAATTTTACCAGGATTGAAGATGAGGCTGAAGACCTTACTCAAGATATTTTTTTAAAACTATTTATAAAGTTGCCAACTTTTGAGGGAAAATCTAAATTTTCAACTTGGTTATACGCCTTTACCTATAACCATTGTGTAAATTTTGTAAAAAGGGATAAAGGGCATTTAATTCAAAATAAATCAATACCTGTTGAAGAATATGATCATTTATTAATAGAAACAAGTGATCATAGTTTATTTCAAATCCAGGAAAGTAAATTACGCGATGCTTTAAATTTAATTAACCCTGATGACAAGATGCTCTTGTTATTAAAATATCAAGACGATTTATCTATAAAGGATATTTCTAAGGCATTTGAAATTGGAGAAAGTGCTGTTAAGATGAGATTAAAAAGAGCAAAAGCGAGAGTCGTGGAATTGTGTAATGAAAAAGTGTAAAGATTATGGATAATCCATTTAAAAAATTAGTACACCCTCCTAAGGAAGCCCCAGAAAAGCTAAAGGAGAAGGTAATGGCAGATATAGCTGCATTTAAGTTGTTTAAAGATTTTGCGGGGCTATTTTCTTCAAATTACGCAGATGCCGCAGAAAGCTTTTTCAAAAAACGTAGAAAACCTAAAAATAAATAATATGGAAACGATCAACTATTGGAAAGAAATTACATACAACTCCTTAAACAAGATGGGGATAAGTATCATGGAAGCAGTCCCAAAGGTATTGGGAGCGCTTTTTATTTTATTATTAGGTTGGCTTATAACGAAACTCGTTGTGTATCTTCTAAAAAAGATACTGAAGGCTGTAAAAATTGACAAGATTACAGATGTTATAAATGAAAAAGATCTTTTTGGAAAAACAGACTTAAAATTTAATGTTACTAAGGTTATTGTTGGATTTGTTAAATGGGGACTATTTCTAGTGTTTTTAATAATAGCAGCAGATATCATGAATTGGGATGCAGTTTCACAAGAAATTGGAAATCTCCTAAAGTACTTGCCAAGATTGTTTAGCGCCTTAGCCTTATTTATGATTGGACTTTATATTGCAAACTTCATTAGGAAGGCTATTAAGGGGGTTTTTGAGTCCTTTGATCTTAATGGTTCAAAAATTATTAGCAGCTTAATTTTCTACATCATTTGCATTATCATAACTGTAACTGCCTTAAACCAAGCAGGAATAGATACCGATATAATTACCAATAATTTAACCATTATTCTTGGAGCCTTTCTGCTAACCCTTGCAATAGGATTTGGATTTGGATCGAAAGAAATAATTGGTGATTTATTGAGAGCCTTTTACACTAGAAAAAACTTTGAAATTGGTCAAAAAATACGCTTTAAAGGAATAGAAGGTGTGATAGAATCTGTAAATAATGTTACCATGACTCTTAAAGTGGAAAATGGAAAATTAGTACTACCAGTTAAAGATGTGGTGGAAAATGAGGTTGAAATATTAGATTAATTACTGGATGGTAAAACCTATGAGCAAAAGAAATCGGTTTAGTTAGTTCAAAGTTTAATATTTTTTGCTAGTTCCATAGGGTGAGACAAATTTTTAAAGTGGTATGTATACCCCACCAAAAATTTGTCTCTTTTTTTGTGACTTTTCCTAATATTTGTGTCTAAAGAGTATAACTTATAAAAACAATATATCAGAATGAATAAATTATTTTTATTTTCTATTTTTTTATTAATCTCTTTTTCGGTTTCGGCTCAAAAAAAACCGAAGATTCAAGGAGATAAAAATGTTGTTGATGTTTATAATTCACTTGGAGATTTTGATAGTATTGAAATTGGTGATGGGTTGGAGGTATCACTTTCACAAGCAGCTAGCAACGGATATCATTTAAAAACAGATGAAAACTTAGTTCCAATGGTGCAATTTGAAGTTATTGGAAATCTATTAAAAGTTTATACTTTGAATAGAATTATATCTTCAAAAGCCCTTGAAATTAATATTACAGTAAATCAACTTACAAGTTTGAAATTGAAAGAGGGCAGTACCCTTACCTCCAAGAATAAATTAATTTTTGATTCTTTAGATTTAGAAATTACTGATGATAGTAAAATGGATTCGGATCTTGAGGTTGGAAAAGGGGTTTTTATTTTGAGTGGACATAGTGATTCTGAATTTCTTTTAAGAGGACAAAGTATAAATATCGTCTTAAATGACAATGCAAAACTTAAATGTGAAGTTGTTCTAGAAACCTTAGCCATTGAAGTTAACCAAAAGGCTGATTTGGAAATTGAGGGTGTTACAACAGATTTTAAATTAATTGCGACAGGATCTTCAGATATAAAAGCAAAAAAACTAAAGGCAACCAATGCTATTTTAAATTCCTCAAATAGTTCGGATGTTTACATTTATGCTGGAAAGGACCTTTCTATTTATGCTTCTGGGAAAAGTGAAATCTATGTGTATGGAAACCCAAATATCCAAGTAGAAGGACTCAATGATAAATCACAAATAATTAAAAAGAAGTAATTATTATAAAAACACTTATAGCTTCTTATAAGCCTCAATTTTGAGGCTTTTTTATCTTTTACTATTTAACAATAGCCTTTATTATATGCAATTTAAGATTGTAATTGTATGTCATAACTAAAACAAATAATATTTTAAATCGAATATTTTTATACATTCCATATTTAGATTGTTTTCCACCCTTGAAAAGATGGAAAAATTACCATACTTTTGCACAAAATTTTGAAACATACTCATGAGAACAGACAGAACATTTACGATGTTAAAGCCCGATAGCGTTGAAAAAGGTAACATTGGGCCCATTTTAGAAAAAATAACTTCGGCAGGTTTTAGAATCGCGGCTATGAAGCTTACCCAAATGACAACTGCAGATGCCCAGGCTTTTTACGCAGTACATAAAGAGCGTCCATTCTTTGGTGAATTGGTGGAATATATGACTCGCGGGCCAATCGTAGCTGCTGTGTTGGAAAAAGACAATGCGGTAGAAGATTTCCGTACGCTAATTGGAGCTACCAATCCAGCGGAAGCTGCAGAAGGAACCATCCGTAAATTATACGCTGCTTCCATTGGTGAAAATGCTGTTCACGGAAGTGATAGTGATGAAAATGCTGAGATTGAAAGTCAGTTTCACTTTGCTGGAAGAGAGATTTTTTAATAAAATTTATTCCAAATCATAAAAAAAGCCACTCATCGAGTGGCTTTTTATCGTAATACTAATTTCTTGACAAGTTCTTTGCCTAGGGCTTCATTGAGTAGTGTAATTATTTTTTCCTTTCCATAGGTTAACTCTTCACGCAATACCGAAGAACTTAATTGGACGTACAAGGTATCTCTTTCCAATAAAACTTGCGTGGTATATTTTGAAATGGCATTCCCCATGACTTGATGCCAAGCCTCTTCCACAGAGATTTTATTCAAACCTTTTTCTAATTTACTAGACGCAATAAAATCTTTAAGGATATCTCCTAATGAACTATGCTCTCCTACTCTTTTTGCCATAATTATAAAATAGGCTATAATTTAAACATTTTATAGCTCTGGTGTACTTTTTTAATTACATTTTCGGTCCTTTCGGCATGAGTGTCTGTAATAAATAACTGCCCAAAGTTTTCATTATCTACCAAAGTAATAATTTGTGCCACCCGTTCCTCATCTAGTTTATCAAAAATATCGTCCAAAAGTAGGATAGGATTCACATTACTTTGCTGTTTTATAAAATCGAATTGTGCCAACTTTAAGGCTATTAAGAACGATTTTTGCTGTCCTTGAGAACCAAATTTTTTAATGGGATGCCCTTCAATTTCAAAATGTAAATCATCTTTATGGATTCCCACCGTTGTGTATTGCACCCCTCTATCTTTTGAGATGTTTGAGACCAATTGGGATTTTAAATCACCCTCGTGTAGGTGGCTTGTGTATACTAAATTGACACTTTCATTGCCGTTGCTAATGGATTGATGTCTTTTTAAGAATATAGGCTGAAAGTCTTTTATAAAAGCCGTTCTTTTTTCAAAAATTTCACTTCCAAACCTATGTAATTGTTCATTATAAATGTCAAGTGTATCTTGATTATACGTATTATTAACCGCAAAGTATTTTAAAAGCGAATTGCGTTGTACCAATACTTTGTTATAGTTGATTAAGGCTTTTAAATAACTGGCATCGCTCTGTGAAATAACACCGTCCATAAACTTTCGACGGGTATCGCTACCTTCCATAATTAAATCTCTATCACTTGGAGAGATAATAACCAATGGTAAAAATCCTATATGATCGCTAAATTTTTCGTAGGCTTTTCCATTGCGTTTAATGATTTTTTTTTGTCCCTTTTTAGCACTCACAACTACTTTTTCTTCTAACTCTTGTTTCTCGTAAATTCCTTCAATAACAAAAAATTCTTCCCCGTGTTTTATATTTTGAAGAGTAATTGGATTAAAGTAACTTTTTCCGAAGGATAGATGATAAATTGCATCAAGCGCATTGGTCTTTCCAACGCCATTTAGCCCCACAAAGCAATTAATTTTTGGGTCTAGGTCGAATGTTTGCGATTCGAAATTTTTATAGTTGAGTAAGGATAATTTTTGTAAAATCATCTATATAAATAAGTTAGCTATTTTTTTAATGCTATGGTTGCTATTTTGAAGAAGCATAATTCCTTGTCCGCAAAATATTGATTTTTCCCTTTTTAATTGTAATAAATATTATATTTTTGCCCCTCAATAATTCAATATTATGGCAACCTACAAGAAAAGAGGCTATAAGCCAAAAACTAAGGCTGAAAAGGAATCTCAAATAGAACAAGAAAGTACTACGGCAGAGGTATTTAATACCTTAGATGAAACAGCTTCAAAAACGGAAGCTTGGGTAGAGAAAAATCAAAAAATTATTTTTGGTTTGGTAGCTGTAGTTGCTATTGGAGTATTAGGCTATATTTCGTATCAAAAATTTATTGTTGAGCCTAATCAGGCAGAAGCGGTTAGCGAAATTTACCAAGCCAACTCCTATTATGAGCGAGCCTTAAATTCTCCAACTGAAAAAGATTCGTTATACAATTTAGCACTTAACGGAAATGCTGGAAAGTATGGTTTAATTGATATCGTTGATAAATACAGTGGTACTCCAACAGGAAATATTGCTCGTTATCAAGCTGGGATGGCTTATTTAAACACGAATAAGTACCAAGAAGCTATTAACTATTTAGACAAGTTTAAAACAGATGATCCATTATTAGGACCGCTTGCTAAAGGAGGAATTGCAGATGCTTTTGTACAGTTAAATCAGCCAGAAGAAGCATACAAATATTACAAAGAGGCTATTAAGCTGAGCGATAATGAAATGACAACTCCTCGTTTCTTATTAAAAGCTGGAATTACAGCTTTAAATTTAGGAAAGGCAAATGAAGCTTACGATTTCTTTAATAGAATAACCGAAGAATACACAGATGCTCCAGAAGCAGCTCAAGCTAAAATCTACAAGGGTCAAGCCGAAGGAATGAAAAAATAAAGATGGCAACATCCAATAAAAATTTATCTACTTACGATAAAGCTACAATCCCAAATGCGAAGAACTTTCGGTTTGGGATTGTTGTTTCAGAATGGAACGAACAAATTACCCAAGGCATGTTTCAAGGGGCGTTCGATGCTATTCTAGACTGTGGCGGAATCAAAGAAAATATTGTTCGTTGGAATGTTCCTGGGAGCTTCGAACTTATTTATGGTTGTAAAAAAATGACCGAAAGCTTCGATATGCTTGATGCCGTTATTGCTATAGGGAGTGTGATTCAGGGAGAAACTAAGCATTTCGACTTTGTTTGCGAAGCAGTTTCTCAAGGCATAAAAGACCTAAATCTACAACAGGATATTCCAGTTATCTTTTGTGTGCTTACCGATAATACCCTTCAACAAGCTATTGATAGAAGCGGAGGGAAGCACGGTAACAAAGGCACAGAAGCGGCTATCGCAGCCATAAAAATTGCACAACTTCGGAAAGACGCTAAGTTTTAAATTTTTCACCCTCTTTGTTAACAATTTTTAAGAGAGGCTTCACGGCATTGTTTTTGATTTTACCTAACTTTGAAAACATTTCTGTTATGATAAAGTTCACACTCATAAAAAAATTAAAAACGAATAATCGTTTTAACTACACCCCTCGATATTACAAGGGAAAGGACGAAGCAAACCTTAAAGATTATACCACCAAAATGGATATGTACAACGAGACATATAATAAAAATGATTTTGGTGGTCAATGGAGAGAGGCTCGTCTTGAAAAACGAAACAGAAATAATGTAGAGTTTAACAAAACGGTGCTCATTATTGCGGCTGTTTTGGTTTTCATTTTTTTGTGGATTATAGATTTTGACTTAACCATTTTTACCTAAACGCGTTAAATGCCTGATATTATCCAGTTATTGCCAGATCATGTGGCTAACCAAATTGCCGCAGGAGAAGTAGTACAACGACCTGCTTCGGTGGTAAAAGAATTACTGGAAAATGCCATCGATGCTGGAGCTACGGAAGTCACGTTAGTTTTAAAAGATGCAGGAAAAACATTGGTGCAAGTTATTGATAATGGTATTGGGATGAGTGCGACCGATGCGCGTCTTAGTTTTGAGCGCCACGCTACTTCCAAAATTAAAAGTGCCGAAGATTTATTCAATTTACATACCAAAGGCTTTCGTGGAGAGGCATTGGCATCGATTGCAGCCATTGCGCACGTCGAGTTAAAAACAAAGACAGATACTGCCGAGATGGGCGTTAAAATTGCCATTGAAGGCAGTGAAGTAACCTCTCAAGAGATAGTGGTGATTCCAAAAGGGACAACCATTTCAGTTAAAAACCTTTTTTACAATATTCCCGCACGACGCAATTTCCTTAAGAGTAATCCCGTGGAAACGCGACATATTATTGACGAATTTCATCGGGTAGTATTGGCGCATCCACAAGTTGGATTTGAAATGATTCATAATGGGAGTAATGTATTTAGTCTTCCTGGAACGAAGTTGAGACAACGTATTGTTAATATCTTCGGAAGTAAAACAAATGAAAAACTCGTTCCTGTTGCTGAAGAAACCGATATTGTAAAAGTAAACGGATTTGTATTAAAGCCCGAATTTGCGCGAAAGAGCAGGGGAGAGCAATTCTTTTTTGTGAACGACCGATTTATAAAAAGCCCCTATTTGCATCATGCGGTGGCTTCGGCATTTGAAGGATTAATTAAAACCGAAAATCATCCCGGATATTTTCTTTATTTGGAGGTAGATCCACATGCCATCGATATTAATATTCATCCCACTAAAACCGAAATTAAGTTTGAAGACGAACATGCTATATATGCCATGTTACGCTCCACCATTAAGCATAGTTTAGGGCAGTTTAGTATTGCGCCAGTACTCGACTTTAATAGAGATGCTGGATTCGATACGCCTTACGAGTATTCAAAAAAATCACCTAAAGTTCCCACGATAGAGGTAGATAAAAACTTTAATCCTTTTCAGAAAGAACCCAAGCAAGGGAATATATCTTTTCCGTTTAAAAGAGAGAAATCTCCAGCTTGGGAATCATTATATGTTGGGTTGGAAGATGAAGAAAGTTCGAATGACAATTCCTTTTCTCTAGAAAACATTGAAATGGAGAGTGAAGAGGTAACAGGAAGTTTATTTGAAGGACAACCGCAAGAAAATGGAAAGGTTACGTTTCAAATTCAGAATAAATACATTGTAAGCTCCATAAAAAGCGGACTTATAGTCATCCATCAAAACTTAGCCCATCAACGAATATTATACGAAGAATTACTGAAAAACATTACGTTGCACCAAGCAGTAAGTCAGCAATTATTGTTTCCTATTTCCTTTCAGTTTTCAAAATCGAAAGTAGCCATGTTGCAGTCGTTGAAGGAACAATTGGAGGATACCGGTTTTGTGTTTTCGGAAATAAAAGAAGAATTGGTAGAAATTAGTGGCGTTCCCTCGGGTGTTCTGGAAAGTAGTGTGGAAGAAATTTTACAGCAATTAATTGCCGATATCGAAACCGAAGTGCCTGAAGCAGGGTATAGTCAGAATGATTTAATGGCAAAGTCATTGGCAAAGAGTATGGCGATTAAAACAGGAGTCGCTCTTTCTATGGAAGCACAGGAACATATTATCCATCAACTTTTTGCTTGTAAAGAGCCTAGTGTATCGCCTAATAATAGACCCGTTTTTGTCACGATGGGTATTAATGACTTTGATAAAAAATTTATGTAATGGGAAGAATCACCGAAACAGTTAAGGTCTTAATTATTTGCAATGTGCTGTTTTTTGCTGGGACACTACTCTCTGGAGAAATAGTTTATCGTCTTTTCTCGCTTTATTATTTCGAAAATCCCAATTTTCAAGTTTGGCAACCCGTAACGCATATGTTTATGCACGGAGGATTCATGCATATACTTTTTAATATGTATGCTTTATGGGCCTTTGGTTCTCCATTGGAAGAACGCTGGGGTAGAAATAAGTTCTTGTTCTTTTACTTTTCAGCGGGATTGGGTGCTGCTTTAATTCATTCTTTAGTTTCCTATTATGAAGTTCATTCTGTGATGGCAGAATTGCTCAATGGAGGATGGAGTCAAGCTGAAATTCAAAATTTCCTTATAAATGGCAAAGGGGGGAGTGAGAGTATTTTAGCTACCGTTTCCCGAGAAAGTATCGATAGTCTATATGCGGCATTTAATACTCCTGCAGTTGGAGCTTCTGGAGCTATTTACGGAGTCTTGGTAGCCTTTGGGATGATGTATCCCAATGTAGGGTTAATGCTTATTTTTTTCCCAGTACCCGTAAAAGCAAAGTATTTTATTCCTGGTTTAATTCTATTGGATTTATTTAGTGGACTCACAGGTTTCTCATTATTTGGACAAAATATCGCCAATTGGGCACACCTTGGGGGTGCTTTATTTGGTTTTCTTATGGCATACTACTGGAAGAAAAATAGTTTTAATGATCATCGTTGGAATTAAATGGCACAGGGAAGCATCGCATATCAATTTAAAACCGCAGACATTATTACCAAACTCATCGCTATTAATGTGATTGTATTTTTGGCGGTGACCATTGTAGCTGCCTTGTTTCAAATAGATGCGTTTAACCTAATTGCTTGGTTTGTTTTACCAGAGTCCATTGGAAGTTTTATCACTCAACCTTGGTCGCTTATTACCTATAATTTTATTCATCTAGGTTTTTTGCATATTCTCTTTAATATGCTCTGGTTGTATTTTTTTGGGAGGTATATTACCAACTTATTTTCGGCAAAAAGGTTTTTAACCATTTATTTGCTTGGAGGAATTGTAGGCGGGTTGCTTTTTATGATATGCTATAATGTTTTTCCTGCTTTTGCTTCTGCTAATGGGGTTTTGTACGGTGCTTCCGCAGCGGTAATGGCCTTGATGGGTTTTTCAGCTACTTATACACCCAACGCCCCTATTAGGATTTTTACCATTAATCTAAAACTATGGCATATTGCTGTGTTTTTTGTGCTTTGGGATTTAATCAGTCTTTCGAGTTTGAACAACGCTGGAGGAATATTAGCCCATCTTGGCGGAGCCCTTTTTGGTTACATTTATGCGCGCCAATTGCTTAAAGGAAAGGATATTGGAAGTTGGTTTGAAAAACTTATGGATAGTATAGCCAACCTCTTTAAGCCTAGAGAAAAAAAGCCATTCAAAAAAGTACATAGAAATCGTGCAACACAATCCAGTTCCAAACGTTCTATGAACAAAGAAACCAAAAGTGATCATCAAAAAAAAGTAGATCTAATTTTGGATAAAATTGGTAAAAGTGGCTACGAAAGCCTTACCAAAGAGGAAAAAGATTTCTTGTTTAAAGCAGGAAAAGAAGACTAACCAAATTTACGACATTGTTTAAGACTCAATTTTTGGGGAAATTGCTTTATGGGCTCAACATTTTTGCTGCGTTGTTGCTTTTTATTTCTTTTGTTTTACCCTTTTTACCCCCAAAATCCTTCCCTACACTCTCTGTATTAAGTTTAGCAGTGTCTCCTTTAATACTAGTAAATCTTCTATTCGCAGTGTATTGGCTTATCCGTTTAAAAAAACGCTTCTGGTTCTCGGCTACGGTTGTGGTGGTAGCTTATTTTTTATTTAATGCCTTTTTTGAAATTTCTTCGGAAGGTGATGCTTCAGAATACTCACATACCCTAAAAGTGCTGAGTTATAATGTTCGTCTTTTTAATGCGTATGAAAAAAATCCGAATGAAGCCGAAGTAAAACAATCTATTGCAAGCCTGTTAAAAGATGAAACTCCCGATGTGGTTTGTATTCAGGAATATTATTTACCAAATACGGCAGACTTTTCACAATTTCCATATCATTACATTCATTTTAAAGACAGTACCCACAAGTTAGGTCACGCTATTTTTTCTAAGCATCCTATTGTCCACAAAGGGGCTTTCGATTTTGATAAAACGTATAACAATTCATTATTTGTAGATGTTGTTGTAAAAGGCGATACCATACGTGTGTATAATTTGCACTTACAGTCGTTGGGTATATTGCCTACCGTGGATTTCATTCAGCAGAAAGGAACCGAAACAATAAAGAAAAAAATATCTGAAACCTTTGTACAGCAAGAAAATCAGGTGGCTTCCATTATTGCTCATAAAGAGAAGGCTCCTCATCCTGTGATTCTAGCTGGCGATTTTAACAATACGGCATTTTCTTACATTTATAAGCGTTTAAAGAATGGTATGAATGATGCTTTTCAAGAGCGGGGAAATGGCTTAGGAACAAGCTTCTATTTTAATAAATATCCCTTGCGAATTGATTTTATTTTAGTATCTGAAGAATTGGAGATTTTAGACTTTACGAATAGAAAGGAATCTTTTTCAGATCATTACCCTATTATTTCCACTATAGCTTGGTAACTAGAATACTACTTCTTGTTCTTCGAGATAGTGAAGTGTATTAGGGCCTTCATTAAAAAGCAGGTCCAATACGGAAAGATTAGGTAGAAATCCGTGATTTTCTTGCAGTACTTGATTGTATTTTGATAACGTATATTGAGGTTCTTTCTTTGCTACGGCAAGATGTCTTAAGTCTTTATCTGAAGGTGTTTTTACATATTCTGAAGTTAGTGAATAGGGAGTTTCCATTCCTATTAGGTCACTAAGAATTTCGAATATTTTTAAGTTGAAATCTAATAGAAGTCCTACAGGTTCTTGAAAGAGAGGAGCTAAATCATCTTCATAAAATTCGAAAAAGGGAGACGTGCGATACGCGGTTTGTAACGATTTCCAGTGTTGAGATTGCCACGGAAAACTATTTTCAACGTGGACTTCCTTGGTTTTTTGTCTTCCCCCATTTTTAGAATGCTTAATGGGAACATTCAGTGTAAGCTTCCCATTGGAGTGCGCTATGTACGCTCTATTTCTATAGGTTTGTTTTTGGTAATTGTCTTCTACTTCAAACACAATCTTATCTGCTTGAGCCATGGCAACCATTTGCACAATACTTGGGAAATAGGTTGGATGAAGCAATATCATTTTATAACTCCTTATGATGAAGATTTAGCTTTCTTTCTTTTTCTGAAAAAGCTAAAAATATACCATCCCGCTACCAAAATTAAAAAGTACTTCAAGTAGGAAACGGGTTCTCCACTTCCTCCAACAGTTGTGAACATGCGTTCCCAACGAATATTTTTAGGGAAGGATTTGTATTTATCACTACTAAACCAAACAAATACAGGCTTACCTACCACATGATTAAATGGCACATACCCCCACGATCTAGCGTCTTGGGAATTATCGCGATTGTCTCCCATCATCCAGTAATAATCCATTTTAAAGGTATATTGACTTAAAGGTTCGCCATTTAAAAGTACTTGTGTGCCCGCTTGCGAAATTTTATTATCAATGCCTATTTCACTTCCTTCGTACACTTCAATTATTCTTTGGTAATAGGGAATGCTTTCTGGAGTGATATCTACGGTTACCCCGGCCTTCGGAATATAGATAGGTCCAAAATTACTATTGTTAAAAGATTTGGAAGAACTATATGGAAATATTTCAGGGTCTCTAAATGTATTTGGAAGTAAATATCTTTCTACACTAGTTATCCCCGGGTAGTTTTTGAGTTGCTCGGCTGCCGCCTCAGTTAATGTGGCTCTGTGTGTAAAAAGTTGTTCCTCTTGGTTAATGTCCATCAAACCAATTTCCGTTATGTTGTAGCGTTCGTGCAATACTTTTGATGGGAAATTAGTATACCTTCCATTTTGAGTGGCAACCAACGCATTTTTCGAAATCACTTTATAGGCAAATTGAATCTTTGCTCTATCGGGTAATTCGTTTTGTTTTCCATTAATAAAAACATAACCATCTCTCACTTCCAAAGAATCTCCGGGAATCCCGACACAGCGCTTTACGTAATTGGATTTTTTATCAATTGGTTTTTGAACGCTTCCTTTCATAAAACCTGGTCTAATATCGACTAAGGTATCTACAGGCCAATTAAACACAACAATATCGTTTCGCTTTATATCCTGAAACCCAGGAATCCTAAAATAGGGAATTTGAGGCTTGCTGAAGTACGATTTATTCTTCACTAATGGAAGACTATCATGCACCATGGGTAAGGCTACCGCAGTCATAGGTGTTCTTGCGCCATAATGAAACTTACTCACAAAAAGATAATCCCCAACCAGTAATGTTTTTTCTAATGAAGAAGAAGGAATGGTAAAGGGTTGCATAAAATAGGTATGCACAATGGTTGCTGCAACCACAGCAAACAAAATAGAGCTTACCCATTCTCCCGAAGAGGATTTTGGTTTTAAATCACGGTCTTCAATATAACTTAACTTTTGAGTATAATTGAGATAGAAAATATACAACCCACAAGTAACTAATACTAAAATAGTGTCTTTTGGTTTATTAAAACCGAAACTTCTAATGGTCTCGACCCAAGTTACCGGAAACATAATCAAGTTAACAATGGGTACAAAAAGCAATAGTACCCACCACCACGGGCGATTTATAATTTTCATTAAAGCAACACCATTGTAGACAGGAACAGCAGCTTCCCAAGGTTTACGTCCTGCAGTAACATAGAGTTTCCAAGTGCCTAAAAAATGGATGACTTGGATTATGAGAAAAAATAAAAACCAACCTAATAATGTCATAATTTATATTTTTGAGAGTGCCTGAACACCCGTCTTTTCGTTTTATTTCAAATTTAGAACATCCTTCATATTATAGACGCCTTTTTTCCCGATGAGCCACTCGGCTGCTAAAATGGCTCCTAAAGCAAATCCATCGCGACTATGGGCTTCATGCCTTATGCTTAGGGTGTCAATTTTTGAACGATATTCAACTGTATGTGTTCCTTTTACATCGCCTTTACGAAGCGCTGTAATATTTAGTTTTTTTGAATCTTTTGAATCTAATTCCCAAGCATTCAATTCTGAATGACGAATTATCCCATCTGCAAGAGAAATGGCTGTTCCGCTGGGAGCATCTTTCTTTTGAGTATGATGAATTTCTTCAATGGAAGGGATATACTCTTTCCAAGGCTGCATTAGCTGTGCTAAATAGCCATTTAAATTAAAGAATAGATTTACACCCACACTAAAGTTCGACGCATAGATAAAACTTCCGTTACACTTTTCACAAATCTTTAGTACTTCATTGTATCGCTTTATCCAACCCGTCGTTCCACTTACCACTGGGATGTTATTTTGAAAACAAAATGAGATATTTTCTACGGCAGCTTCAGCCACGGTAAATTCTATGGCAACATCGGCGTCTTTCAAATTACCTTCCGAAGCATTTTGAGTCGATTTATATACAACCTCATGACCTTTTTCCATCGCTAATTTTTCGATGGTTTTTCCCATTTTTCCGTAACCAAGCAGAGCTATTTTCATTTTAAATTAAAAGTTAAGGTAAGACCATAATTGGGAACCGTATTAATAGGATCTATTTCCACTTTGGGCTGTAGCGTTAAGTCTTCACTTATATTGTATTGCTTTAAATGGGCATCGACATTGGCATCAATAATATTTAAAAGATAAAATCCAATGGAAACAACGATACTAATATCTCTATTTCTACTCGCGGTTTCCTGAGCGTCAATGAGTCGGTCTGTTGAGATTCCTTGAAATTCATCATCTTCAAAGCCAGCCAGTCGTCGTTTATAGGCATCCCGAAAACGGTTATAATCATTGGTGTTTTGAATATAGAAATAGATTCCAGTACCAATCCCAGCGTAGATAATGGGGATTTTCCAGTATTTTTTGTTGTAAGCTTGTCCCAACCCAGGCAATACTGCCGAATAAAAAGCAGCTTGAGCAGGCGCTAATGGATCATAATCTTCTTTAGGAGACAAACTATCTTTAACGACTATAACTTTTTCTTCTTTTACCGAAAGACTATCAGATTGTGCAAATAGGGAAAGACTTCCTAAAAAAAATAAGATATGGAAAAGCTTATTTCTCACTTTTTATGAGGTTCAAAATGCGTTGAAAATCGGCTTCACTTTTAAAAGGAACTACGATTTGCCCTTTTCCATTTTGTGATGCTTTTATAGAAACTTTTGCGTCTAATAGATCGGTCAATTCTCTACTGCCTTTATTAGCGAAATGAGGAATTTCTTTTTTTGTAGAAGTACCTTTGGATTCAGGATTTTTGTAATTTCTAACTAAGGCTTCCGTTTCACGTACCGAAAGGGATTGACTCACCACTTTTTCATAAATATCTAGCTGATCGTTGGTATCTTCAATATTTATTAAGGCTCTTCCGTGTCCCATCGAGATAAATCCATCTCGCATTCCTGTTTGGATAATAGGATCTAATTTTAATAATCGAAGATAGTTAGTTACCGTTGAGCGATTTTTACCCACGCGATCACTTAATTCTTCCTGAGTTACTTCAATTTCTTCAATCAATCGTTGATAGGAAAGCGCGATTTCTATGGGGTCGAGGTCTTGTCGCTGAATATTCTCCACCAATGCCATTTCCAATGACTCCTGATCATTAGCAATTCGGATATATGAGGGAATGGTTTCTAGGCCAATGAGTTTAGAAGCACGAAAACGACGCTCTCCACTAACCAATTGGTATTTATTAAAATCAATTTTACGAACTGTTATAGGCTGAATAACGCCTAATTCTTTGATGGAGGACGCTAACTCACGAAGTGTTTCTTCATTAAAGCTTGTACGAGGCTGAAATGGGTTTACCTCAATGGAAGATAATTCCAATTCAACAATATTACCTACTACTTTATCTGCATTTTTATCATCCACAGACTTAATATCGTTATTGGGATCTTTCAGTAAAGCTGAAAGTCCACGTCCTAAAGCCTGTTTTTTTGTTGCTTTCGCCATAAATCCTTATCCGTTTTTTTCAATTAATTCTTGTGCCAAACTTAAGTAATTATTGGCACCTTTACTACCCGCATCGTAACTTATAATGCTTTCTCCATAACTTGGTGCTTCACTTAAACGCACATTTCGTTGGATGATTGTTTTAAAAACCATTTCATCGAAGTGCTTTTTTACTTCCTCCACTACTTGATTAGACAATCGCAAACGAGAATCGTACATCGTTAGTAGTAATCCTTCAATATCAAGATTTTCATTGTGTATTTTCTGAACACTTTTAATGGTATTTAATAGCTTTCCAAGTCCCTCTAAGGCAAAGTATTCACACTGAATAGGGATTAACACCGAATCTGCCGCCGTTAATGCATTGAGTGTTAACAAACCTAATGATGGCGCACAATCGATAAGAATAAAGTCGTAATCACTTTTTAAATCGATAATTGCCTTTTTTAGCATCGATTCACGATTTTCTTGGTCCACCAGTTCAATTTCGATGGCTACCAAATCAATATGTGCAGGAATAATATCTAAGTTGGGTGAAGCCGTAGAGATAATGGCTTTTTTTGCAGAAATTGTATGCTCTAGTAGTTGGTACGTACCAATTTCAACACTTTCTACATCAATCCCTAACCCAGAAGTAGCATTAGCCTGCGGGTCTGCGTCGATAAGAAGTACTTTTTTTTCTAAAACACCTAAGGAAGCCGCCAGATTTACTGACGTTGTTGTTTTTCCAACGCCTCCTTTTTGATTGGCAATAGCAATTATTTTACCCATTAATTTTCCTACAAATTATAAAGGTTAAAAATACGATTAATTATGGGCTTTGAAAGCTAATTTTGTTAACAGAGTGTGAACAATTATTAATTCTTTTTTGCTTTAATCATAATAAGGGTATTTCCGCCCAAAACCCCAAAATGATTGCTTCGCAAATTATTCATTTTGTGCTTTTGGCCACCCACGAATGATTTAAAATGCTTCTTTTATCTTTTATCAAAGTTTTTGGTTGCCGCCAAATACTTAAAAATAACTAGTATTCAGTTTAGTCATTTTTAAGTATTTGCCACCCACGACGGTTTCAAATAGTAATTAGTTGTTCCTTTTGGCTTTAATCATAGCTTCCAACATGTCCCACATTTCTTTGGGGATATCTTCCAGCAAATTAAACTGTCCTGCACCTTTTAACCATTCACCTCCGTCAATGGTAATCACTTCTCCATTTACATACGCCGAAAAATCAGACACTAAATACGCCGCCAAATTCGCTAATTCTTGATGATCACCCACACGTTTTAAAGGTACTTTTTTAGCTAAATCAAATTTTTCTTTTAAATCCCCAGGTAGTAATCTATCCCAGGCCCCCTTGGTAGGGAAAGGGCCAGGAGCAATGGCGTTAAAGCGCATTCCGTATTTTGCCCATTCTACTGCCAATGAGCGTGTCATAGCCAACACACCAGCTTTTGCTGTAGCACTTGGTACCACATAAGCAGAGCCCGTCCAAGCGTAGGTCGTTACAATATTCAGCACTACTTTATTCGTTTCTTTTTGGTCAATCCAATGCTTTCCAAATGCCAAAGTGCAGTTCTTGGTTCCTTTCAATACAATATCAATAATGGTATCAAATGCATTGGCCGAAAGTCGTTCGGTAGGGGAGATAAAGTTTCCTGCGGCATTATTTAATAGGACATCCACTTTTCCAAAAGCATCTACCGAGGCTTTTACCATGGCTTCCACTTCGTCATAATTTCGAACATCGCATTGTACAGGTAATACTTTTCCACCAGTAGATGCTTCCATTTCGGCAGCAACCGTTTGCAACTTTTCAAGATTTCTGGAAGTAATTACAATACTGGCACCCAATTCCAGAAAATAGGTGGCCATCGCTTTACCTAAACCGCTTCCGCCTCCAGTGACTACAATAGTTTTTCCTTTTAGCGCATCATCGCGCAACATTTTTTCTTTTAAATTCATGGATTGTTATTTGAAGTATAAAAATACAATTTACATAAAGAATCGCTTTACCCATTAAGGTTTATTTATCATTTTAAATACACTGTTGTAAACCAAATTTTAAATAGGGGATCCAAAAACGCAATCTTTTGATGAAAAGTATCTATAATTTCTTTCTGAATAAGTGCCTCTTTAGACCGATTCACACTTGCCGAAGAAGAAAGATGGTATTTGTCAATCGTTTTTTTACTGCTTAGTTTTTCTTCGTTATGCGCAATGGCCTTTAAAAGATTAAGCTGTAGGTTAGAAAGCCCGTCCAGCTCTCTACTAAAGATGAGGTCATACTGATTGAGTAGATTTTTTAAACCCATTTCAATTTCAGTTTCACTGCATTTGTCTGTGGTGCAAATCCAAACCGAATTCGCTAACTGCTGCACAAAATAGGGGTGATTGTCCACTAAACTCGCAATTTTGGACGCATGCTTTGCCGAAATACTTTTCCCCGTTTTTTTGAAGCGTTTCACAATGTATTTGCTCCAATGGGTGTTGTCAATTTTTGAAAGGAATAATATTTCGCCAAACTTGTAAAAAGGCATCGATTTCTTTTCAAAAATCTCTGTCATCATGTGTTGTTTGCTTCCGTAGATAGCGTAGGAGCAATGTTGATGTGTTTGCCAGCTGGCGCGTAATTTTTTCTGAAAGCCCAACGAATCGTTAAAGTGTGATATATTCTGAAATTCGTCCAAACAAATTACAATATGGATTCCTTTTTCTTTTGAAATAACTTCGGGTAAATCGAGAATTTCCTGCGGATGTTTTTGAACCTCTTCCCAATCTAGTGATACTGAGAATTCTTGCGTGGGATCTACTCCAAAGCTGAACTTTGGAATAAGATGTTTAAAGAACACCTTTGCTTTTTCTAGTCGCTCCTCCCACTTAGAATAGGATGCTTTTAGTACTTCCGAAGCAAAATATTCATAAAATTCTTTTTCGTTTCGGGTTTTAAATAAATCGATAAAGCAAAACTTAATTTTCGGATTTTTCTTTTCAAGATCATTAGCAATCTTAAAAAACAAAGAAGATTTACCCCATCTTCTGGGTGAAATAAGCGTTACGTTGATTTTTGATGTGAGCAGCGACGATATTTGGGCAATCTCTTCGGTTCTATTCACAAAGAAATCTTCAGTAACCAGTTTACCATATTTAAACGGAAGGTTGTTTTCCATATCACAAATATAGTAACAAAGTTGTAAGTAACAAAATAGTAAGTAACAATATTGTTACCTAGTTTGCAGAATCTATTAGAATTTGCAGAATCTCAATAGCGGCTTCACTTATTTTGGTGCCAGGGCCATAAACGGCAACCGCTCCCGCATCGAACAAATATTGATAATCCTGTGGCGGAATTACACCGCCAACAATCACCATGATATCTTCTCGTCCGTATTTCTTTAATTCTTCAATGACCTGTGGTACCAATGTTTTATGACCTGCCGCCAGAGAAGAAACGCCTAAAATATGTACGTCATTTTCCATGGCTTGCTTGGCAGCTTCAGCAGGGGTTTGAAAGAGTGGTCCAATATCTACATCAAATCCTACATCGGCATAGCCAGTGGCAACAACTTTAGCACCACGGTCGTGACCATCTTGCCCCATTTTGGCAATCATAATACGGGGACGACGCCCTTCCAATTCGGCAAATTGGTCTGCCATCTGTCGTGCTTTTTCAAAACTTGGATCTTTCTTTATTTCTTTACTGTACACGCCACTAAAGGATTTGATTTGTGCTTTATACCTTCCAAAGACTTTTTCCAAAGCATCACTAATTTCACCAAGTGTTGCTCGTTCTCTGGCTGCTTCTACTGCTAAAGCTAATAAATTTCCTTCACCTGTTTTAGCACATTGAGTTAATTTTGAAAGTGCTTCCGTTACTTTTTCTGAATTTCTTTCCGCTTTAATACGCTGCAACCGTTCAATTTGTCCCTTTCTAACTTTCTGATTGTCTACGTCTAAAATTAGTAGCGGGTCTTCTTTTTCTAATCGATATTTGTTAACGCCCACAATAATATCTTGTCCACTATCGATTCGAGCTTGCTTTCTAGCGGCTGCTTCTTCGATGCGAAGTTTGGGAATACCCGCTTCAATCGCTTTGGTCATGCCGCCCAATGCTTCTACTTCTTCAATAAGCTGCCATGCTTTTTCAGCAATATCGTTCGTGAGCCTTTCTACATAAAAACTACCCGCCCAAGGGTCGACAGTTCTAGTGATTTGCGTTTCTTGTTGAAGGTAAATTTGAGTATTTCTTGCTATTCGGGCAGAGAAATCGGTTGGGAGTGCAATGGCCTCGTCTAGTGCATTTGTGTGTAAGGATTGAGTTCCGCCAAAAACGGCAGCCGCCGCTTCGATACAGGTTCTAGAAACATTATTGAATGGGTCTTGTTCGGTTAAACTCCATCCACTGGTTTGGCAATGGGTACGGAGTGCGAGTGATTTTTCATTTTTGGGATGGAATTGTTTAACAATTTTTGCCCAAAGCATTCTTGCGGCACGCATTTTTGCTATTTCCATAAAATGATTCATCCCAATGGCCCAAAAGAAAGAGAGGCGAGGAGCAAAACTATCAATACTCATTCCCGCATCGATGCCTGTACGTATGTATTCGAGTCCGTCGGCGAGGGTATAGGCCAATTCGATATCGCAGGTAGCACCGGCTTCTTGCATATGGTAACCCGAAATAGAAATGGAATTAAACTTAGGCATATGCTTACTGGTATATTTAAAAATATCACCAATTATTTTCATAGAAGGAGTGGGAGGGTAGATGTAGGTATTTCGCACCATAAACTCCTTTAAAATGTCATTTTGAATGGTTCCGGCTAAAGCTTCGGGATTGATTCCTTGTTCTTCAGCAGCGACAATATAAAAGGCCATGATAGGTAACACCGCACCATTCATCGTCATTGAAACACTCATTTTGTCCAAGGGAATTTGGTCGAACAAAATTTTCATATCCTCCACGCTATCAATGGCAACACCAGCTTTTCCTACATCCCCAACAACGCGTTCATGGTCACTGTCGTAACCGCGATGTGTAGCTAAATCGAAGGCAACAGATAGTCCTTTTTGCCCAGCGGCAAGGTTTCTTCGGTAAAAAGCGTTGCTATCTTCGGCAGTAGAAAATCCTGCGTACTGGCGAATGGTCCAAGGCTTTTGAACATACATTGTACTGTAAGGACCTCGTAAATTAGGCGCAATACCTGCAGCGAAGTTGAGATGATTTAAAGATTCAATATCTTCTTCAGAATAGGTTGATTTTACCGAAATACCTTCAGCAGTTTCCATTTCTGAATTGGGATATTTTTTTTCAGGTATGGACTTCTTTAAAGTAATATGTTGGAGATTTTTTCTATTCATTCTATCTCGCTTCGGGAAAATCGTAGTTTATTAAATATTGGTAATAGGCATCGAGCATCATATACATGGCCAAATATTCATCTCCCACAATTTTTAAAACTTCTCTTCGCATGGGCTCTGCAACCATATCTGGCGATAAATATTCTACTTTTTTTAAACTAAGTAGTCTTTCTTTCATGTCTTTATCTTCAATGTTATTGAAAAGACATTCAATATACTCGTAGTTATAGTTTAGATTGGTTTTTACGTTTCCAGTATTCCAAAGGCCATCAATTTCTTTGAGCTTTTTTAAAACTTTTTTAGAATGAGGAGACGCTATTTCTTCAAACTTCGCCTCCCCGGAAAAACCAAAATATACATACTGTCTATAGGCTTCTAGGTAATAGTTTGTAGTACCCTCTCTAAAGTCGGTGTACTTATTATAATATGCACCAATATCCTCTTGAAAGCTATACAACGCTTCGTGCATCAAGGCTTTATCTGCCCCAGGACATTCTACTAACTGTGGTTTGTCTTGAAATTTGTATTCCAAAGGCTCTTCACAGCTCATAAAAAATGTGGCTAAAACTATAAGAATTACAATATTATTTTTTTTCATTTTCTAATCGTTCTTTTTCAATTTTTTCTGAAAGTCTTTTTCCAATAATAGGTTCAATGATGGTTTTTCTAGCTTTTGTTTTTACAAAAGGGAATAATTCTAGGTCTTCTGACATAGCATCCATTTTGTTTTGATATTTGTTGGTTCCAACCAAAACTAGGGTTCCACTATCAAAAAGGGACTGCTCTTTTTGAGCACTTTCTTTTATTTTTTTCTGAATGATTCCTTCTTTTAATTGCTTTAAAAATCCGCCGCTTTTTTCAATTTCTTTAAATACGGTAAGCGCTTTTTCTGCAAGTTCTTCGGTCAATTTTTCAATATAATAACTACCAACTGTGGGGTTTGTTACTGCATCAAAATAACTTTCTGCTTTTAGAATAAGCAACTGATTTCTGGAAATTCGCTCTCCAAATTCATTGCTTTTATGATACAATGCATCATAAGGAAGATTGCAAACAGCATTGGCACCCCCAAAAATGGCACTCATCGCTTCGGTAGTGGTGCGAAGCATATTTACATTGTAGTCGTATAGTGTTTTATTACGTTTACTAGGCGTTGCCAAAATGTGACAATGTGGCTTAAAATTATATTCTGAAGCCAACGCTGCATACAATAATCGAAGCGCTCTCACCTTTGCAATTTCGAAGAAATAATTGCTGCCAATAGCTATTTTAAAACATAACTGAAGTTCTTTTTGTGCTTCATAGTGATTAAAATATTCATTGGCGTGAGCAAGGGCATAAGCAAGCTGTTGGACCATGTTTGCACCCGCATTTTGATACATAGTGGTATCAACACCTAAAATAGCCTCGGAAGGATTCTTTAAAACAATTTCATCTAAAATTTGACGGTCGTTTTCTAGCGAATGAAACCAATTTCCATCTTCGCAAAGATGGTTTATGAGATCGATGTTGTATAAAACACAGGCATTTTTTTTCTGAAGGAATGCTATTAATTTATTTAAAAATGAAGCCTCCAAAAACTTAATATTGAAATAGATGGAAGTGTTTTGGAAACCAAAATTTTGAAACACTTTTTCAATATCAAAAACTTTTTCAGTTGTAAGATAGACCGCTTCTGCACCTCTATTAATAGCATCTAAAAGTAACCGATTGCTAATCGCTTCATCATCAATAAAAATGTGTTGTACCACACTCCATTCTTTTGGTTGTCCAGGAATGGTTTGAAACCCTTGAGGGAAGTCATCTTTATGATAAAAGGGTTTTACATGAACTCCTTCTAAACTCTGCCAAACGAGCTTCTCATTGTAATCTTCTCCTTTAAGATCTACTTGAATTTTTTGTTTCCATTGTTTTGCAGAAACAGATTCAAATTCTGAAAATAGCGAATCACTCATGATCTTTTTCTTTTTTTAGGCTATCCTCGTGTTCTATGATATAGATGTCTTCATTTTCCTTCTTCAAATAGTATTTTTCCCTTGCGTATTTCTCCATTTCATTGCTATCCTTCATTTTTTCAATAAAAGTTTTGTCTTTTTTTATCTCTTCTTCGTAAAATTCTTTACTTTTTTCAAGCGCATTAATATCGTCATTAAGCTCTTTATGGATGAAATACGAATTTGTATCGAAGAAAATCATCCAAACCAAAAAAAGGATTAAAATAAGCACATATTTGTTGCTTATAAATCGCACCCATTTTTTCTTTTTTAATTCAGAAAATTTCATCCCGTAAAGTTACGATAATCTTTGATGAATAATGTTTCTTATTAGTTTTACAGCCACAGTATTATATCGATTGGTTGGGATAATAATATCTGCGTATTCCTTGGTAGGTTCAATAAATTGTTGGTGCATAGGTTTTAACGTGCTTTGGTAGCGATTTAGTACTTCTTTTAAATCTCTCCCGCGCTCCGTAATATCTCTTTTTAGCCTTCGTATCAAACGTTCGTCGCTATCCGCATGGACAAAGAGTTTTATATCGAACATTTCGCGAATTTCAGGATGGGTAAGAATTAGGATTCCTTCTACAATAACAACCTTCTTAGGATAAGTCTTTAGAGTTTCATTAGTTCTGTTGTGTTCGACAAAGGAATATATAGGTTGGTCAATAGCTTTCCCCTTTCTAAGTTCTTTAAGGTGTTTTACTAATAAATCGAAATCGATAGCTTTAGGATGGTCAAAGTTAATTTTAACTCGTTCTGCATAGGATAAATGGCTAGTGTCGTGATAATACGAATCTTGTGATATAACACACACTTCATCTTTAGGAAGCTCTTCAACAATTTGTTCAACCACAGTAGTTTTTCCACTGCCTGTTCCACCTGCAATACCAATAATAAGCATAGGTTATGTTTTATGCAAAGGTAGCAATTTTACAATTTAATAACGTACAGAGTGGAGGTGGTTTTCCATATATAGTTGGGATTCTATCTTTTTGGAATTGGGATAATTTTTAAAATGACTTTAATCATAGTTTACAACTTTTTCTACGTGTAGTTTTGTCTATAAATAAGTAAAAGAACAATCTAATATCATGAAATATCTAATCTTATTACTCGCTTTTTTGATCACAAATTTTGAGGGTTTCGGTCAGTCCTTAAATGAAGAATCTACAGCTGTATCAACTATTAAATTGTATAAAGTAGATTCAGGAAATTCAAATTTCACCATAAAGGGTACATCTTCATTGCACGATTGGGAAATGGTTTCAGAAAGTTTTAGTGGTTCCTTAGAGTTAAATACCACTCCCCAAACATTAGCAATACAAAGTATAAAGGTGTTTGTGGATGTAAAAACACTTAAGAGTGGGAAACGTATTATGGATAATAAGTGTTATGATGCTTTAAAGTATGAAGAACACCCTACCATAAAATATCAGTTTGAAAAGCTATCAGCCTTAAGTGAATCGGGCTCTGGGACATATAAAGCTATTTTACATGGCACGCTCAGTATTGCTGGGGTAAGTAAGAAAGTTTCTATTCATGTCAATATTTCTCAAACAAATAAAACTTTAATTATAAAAGGAGAACTGCCTTTAAAGATGACCGATTTTGGAGTGGAACCTCCCACAGCATTACTCGGGACATTAAAAACAGGAGATCCAATAACAATAGACTTTAACCTAAATTATTATTAATTATGAAAAATTATGTAAAGAATTTAATCGCGTTTGGTATGCTCATTATGATAACGGTGAGTTTTGGCCAAGACAAAAGAAGTTTGAACAATTTTAGAGAGCCAAGTAAGGATGGGATTAATGTCTTTGAAGCTCCTAAAGATACTGCTGTTATTAAAGCCTTTGAAGGCGTAACTGTTCGAATAGGTGGGTCTTCGGCATTACAATTTCAAGCTGTAGATCACGAAAACGGCTGGACTGAAGCAGCCTCTGTGGACCCAACGAGTCCTTGGTTTGAAAGTTTACCATTAATTGAAATAGGGGATAATTTTAACTTAGCAACGGCTAACTTAGATTTGGATGTTGCCTTAGCAGATGGTTTACGAATGCATTTGCGTACCTATTTATCTTCAAGACACCACCCAGAACCTTATGTAAAGGGAGGATATTTACAAATAGACAACCTTAACTTCATTAAAGAAGGAACGTTAAGCGAGTTAATGAAATATGTAACCGTTAAGATTGGACATATGGAAGTAAATTATGGAGATACCCACTTTAGAAGATCAGATAACTCATCTTCTATTTACAATCCATTTGTTGGGAATACCATATTAGATGCCTTTACTACTGAAGTTGCAGGGGAATTTTACTATCGAAATAATGGTTGGATAGCGATGGTTGGGCTTACCAATGGAAAATTGAACCAAGCAGTAAACAATCCTGAGACTACCTCTCCTTCTCTCGTCGCTAAACTTGGGTACGATAAACAAATAGATAGTGATTTACGCGTTCGTTTAACAGGGTCTGTATATAATACTTCTCATTCAGCAAGAACTTATTTGTATTCTGGTGACCGTGCAGGTTCTCGATATTATCTTGTTTTAGAAGATGCAGAAGCTAGTGCAACTAGTAATTTTAGATCGGGTCGATTTGATCCAGGTTTCAGAAATGAAGTAACAGCAATAATGATTAATCCATTTGTGAAGTATCAAGGTCTTGAGTTCTTTGGAATGTATGAAACGATTACAGGTCGTGCCGATTCTGAACTTGACACTAGTGGAGAACAAGTTGACCGTAACTGGAACCAATATATGCTTGAGTTGTTATATCGATTTGGAAATAATGAAAACTTCTACATTGGCGGTAGATATAATAGCGCAAGTGGTGAATTAGCTGGAAACGACGTAAGTATCAATCGTTTTAACCTAGGTTTTGGAGTCTTTATTACTAAAAACGTTCTTGCAAAACTTGAATATGTTAATCAAGAGTATAAGGATTTTCCAGTAGGAAATATTTATAACGAAGGTAAATTTAATGGAGTTGTTTTTGAATCGGTTATAAGTTTCTAACAGCTACCCTAAACTTGAAAAAGGTCGTTTTAAACGACCTTTTTTTATTTCGGGACAAGTCGAGAAATACCTTGTCCCTCCAATGCGATATAGATATAGCCTTCGGGTCCCATTTTTACGTTTCTTACTCGACCAATATCTTCGGCTATTTTTTCACGTCCTATGACCTTGTCTCCATTCAATTTCACTAATTCTACATAGCTAAATTTCAAAGATCCCACTAGTAAATCACCTTTCCAATCTGGAAACTTATTCCCAGTAACAAAGTCCATTCCGCAAGGAGCGATGGAAGGGGTCCAATGGTGTATGGGTGGTTCCATTCCCTCTTTTTGGGTAAGTTCAGTAAATTTGGTGCCACTATAATTTACTCCAAAACTTACCACGGGCCATCCGTAGTTTTTTCCTTTTTGAATGATATTTATCTCATCACCTCCTTTAGGACCGTGTTCATGTTCCCAAATAACGCCTGTTTTGGGATGTTTTACTAAACCCTGCGGATTTCGATGTCCATAGGAGAAAATGGCTTTTTTTGCCTTTGTGTCGTTCACAAAAGGATTGTCATTGGGGATTCTTCCATCGTCGTGTAACCTATAAATTTTACCCCCATCACGTGTTTTATCTTGCGGATTTATATCTCTGTCGCCTCTATCTCCAACCGAAAAATACACATGGTTTTGACTATCGAAAGCGATACGAGAACCAAAATGTTGCCCAGCCGTAGAATTAGGCTCAGCTTTATATAAAGATTCAATATTAGTTAACGAGTTTCCTTCCAGTTTTGCTCTAATTAGTTTTGTATTCCCTCCTTTTCCGTTTCCTTCCGAAGAACTATACGTAATATAAATCCAGCCATTTTCATTATAGTTTGGGTGAAGGGCAATATCTAGCAAACCTCCTTGTCCCCAATTGTATACTTCGGGGACATTTTTTAGTTGTGTTTTTATTCCGTTTTTAAAATGAATGATTTCCCCACTTTTTTCAGTAATTAACATACCTCCGTCAGGAAGCCATGCCATTCCCCAAGGATTGTTGAGGTTTTCTACGAAAGACTCAATGGAATAGGGGCGTGTATTCTCTATAGAAAGAGCTATGTCAGTTTTATTAGGGTTGTTTTTACAAGACAGAAAACAAGCTGAAAAGACTAGTAAAATTAAGGCTTTGTTCATTTAAAATTCTTTTGGTAAAAGATAGTAAAATTGTTTGAAAAAAAATAAAAAGGGATATATTTGCAGTCCTTAAAACGGGATGTGGCGCAGTCCGGTTAGCGTACACGGCTGGGGGCCGTGTGGTCGCAGGTTCAAATCCTGTCATCCCGACAAACTAAAGCGAAAGGCTTACGTAGAAAATTTATTTTCTACGTAAGCTTTTTTGCTTTAGATAAAATTAAAGCATCGCTTTAATTTGCAACAAATGCGATGTAAAGAGATTATCCAAATCCTGTCATCCCGAATTAGTCAAAATTTATTAAGCTATAATCCCATTGCATACTATTGATTATAATATATTTGTTCCTACGAATAAAACAGAACTTTTATCATGGAATTATTATCGAATCCAGACATTTGGATTGCCTTTTTTACCCTTTGTGCACTTGAAATTGTATTAGGAATAGATAACCTTATTTTTATTTCAATTTTAGCCAACAAACTGCCAGAACATCAACAAAGAAAAGGACGGCAAGTAGGTTTAAGTTTGGCGTTATTAATAAGAATTGGACTTTTATTTTCTATTTCCTGGATCATGAGTTTAACATCAGACATTTTTACTGTGAGGGATATGGGAATTTCGGGGAGGGATATCATTCTTATTTTAGGAGGACTCTTTTTAATTTACAAAAGTGTCAAGGAGATTCATGAAAAAATGGAACATAAGGATGAAGAATTAGTTCCTAAAGTTAAAAAGGTAACATTTAATGGAATTGTTACCCAGATTGTTCTCATTGACATAGTATTTTCTTTGGATTCTGTAATAACTGCTGTGGGAATGGTAGATCATATTAGTGTAATGGTTGCTGCCGTAATAGTATCAATGATTATTATGATGTTGGTTGCTAAGTCCTTAAGTGATTTTGTAAATAGAAATCCAACTATAAAAGTACTAGCTCTTAGCTTTCTGTTAATGATTGGTACGGCCTTAATTGCAGAGGGGATAGATTTTCATATTCCAAAAGGGTATATCTATTTCTCTATGGCATTTGCTGTTTTAGTTGAAATTGTCAATATAAGAATTGGTTCAAGAAGGAAAGCGTAAGTATTTTATAGAGATATTTTTTAGAATTCTTAATCCATAATTTTAACATATTTTCAGCGTTATTATAGAGAGAAGGCTTGTTTTTAATGAGAAAATTATTTTTCATTAAAATAAAATTTTAACTAAAATGAATACCTCAATGAATTACATTTGCTTGATTATAAACAACTGATACCTAGATGAAAACAAGTTTTTTCTTTTTCTTCTTTTTTATTACTTCCATTTTTATTTGGTCGCAAGAACTACCAATTAAAATGCCAGATTCTGAAATTAAATCCTTGAGACAACTTGTTGATAAAGACTTACAAGTGAAACTTGAGAAAGAACTTATGTCTCATCCAGATTGGAAGAAGTTAATAAATCAAAAAAAGATGGCAGTTGGTGTGGTTGATTTAAGTAATCCAAATCAGGCGCGGTTTGCCAGAATTAATGGAAACCATATGATGTATGCTGCAAGTTTGCCTAAAATTGCCATTTTACTTGCTGCGATGGACGCAATAGAAAATAAAGAACTTAAAGAGACTGCAGAAATTAAAAAGGATATGAGACTTATGATAAGTAAGTCTGATAATGCTGCTTCAACTCGTATGATAGATAGACTTGGTTACGAAAAGATTGAAGAAGTAATGACTAGCCCAAAATATGAATTTTACAGTAAGAAATACGGTGGAGGTATCTGGGTGGGTAAGCGTTATGGTAAAGGAGGTGAAACTAATAGAGAACCTTTGAAAAATCTAAGCCACGCTGCTTCAGTTACACAAGTATGTCGTTATTATTATTTATTGGCTCACGGTAAACTTGTCAATGAAAAGCGTTCAAAACAAATGTTAGACATTTTTGAAAACCCAGAATTGCATCATAAATTTGTTAATACATTGGACCGGATTGCTCCTGCAGCAAGGCTTTTTAGAAAATCTGGATCGTGGTCTACTTTCCATTCAGATTCTATTTTAGTTTGGGGAAAAGAGGAAAATAGAAAGTATATTTTGGTTGCGCTGATAGATGATCCAAATGGAGAACAAATAATTAGAAATCTTGTAGTTCCAGTTGAAAAGATTTTAAAGAAAAAAAACTTAATTAGTGCAAATTAAATTCTATTAATTTGAGAAAAAATAATTTGAGGAGATATTTATATCTCCTTTTTTATTTTATAATTTGGAGGTCTCATTAATACTATGGTAGCTATAGAAACAATAAAGTCCTATCTCCTAAAAGTCTTTGATTTAAAAGAGCACGAGTTAAATAAAACGCTGTTGCTTCAGCTTAATATATTCTTACTTATCACGTGTCTTTTAATTGTAAAGCCTACCATTAATTCTCTTTTTCTTTCAGAATTAAGTGCAGATGCGTTACCTCTTGGCTACGTCCTTACTGCTATTATGGCGCTTTTAGGATCTTATTTTTACAATAAGGCCTTAGAAATCTATTCACTTAATAAAGTGATAGAAATGACCTTATTTTGCTCCATCTTAAGTTTATTGATTTTTGGGTTTTTATTTCAGTTTCATCTTGCGAAAGGTTTTATCCTTTACATTCCCTATGTATGGGTTGCTATTTTTGGGTTATTAACTGCTTCCCAATTTTGGATTCTTGCCAACTTGGTTTATAATGTACGTGAAGCGAAAAGAGTTTTTGGCTTTATAGGTGCAGGCGCCATTGCAGGAGGAATTTTTGGTGGGTATCTTACTTCACTTTTAACTAATATTTTAGCAGCGGAGAGTTTGTTGTTTGTGGCACCTGTGTTGCTCGCTTTCTGCTTACCAATTACTCGATATATTTGGAAAAATGAAGTCGAGGAACTTAATGAATTTCAAGTTTCGAAACGAAAAGATCCTAAAGATTCTTCTCCTTTTAAGCTCATAAAAAAATCGAAGCTTTTATCACTCATTGCCATTGTTGTTGGATTAAGTGTCCTGGTGGCCAAATTAGTTGATTATCAGTATAGTGATTATGCGTCACTCTTTTTTGAAGATCCTGACGAGCTAGCTGCTTTTTTTGGGTTTTGGTTTTCAACACTTAGTGTAATTTCATTACTTATTCAGCTTTTTTTAACCAAGCGGGTAGTGGGAACTTTTGGAGTAGGAAAATCGTTATTGTGGTTGCCTTCTGGAATATTATTTGGGTCAATTCTCCTATTATTTATACCAGAACTTTGGGTAATAGTTTTTATAAAATTAATAGATGGAAGCTTAAAACAATCCGTAAACAAAGCCGCTACAGAGTTACTTTCTATTCCTATTCCAATAGAAATAAAGAAAAAGACAAAAACATTTACAGATGTTGTAATTGATAGTGTTGCTACAGGCTTGGCAGGTTTCATATTAATTTTCTTTATTAATGGGCTAGATATTTCTTCAACCTACATAAGCTTAATTATTTCGGTGTTAATTGTTGTTTGGTTGATTTTTATCTATTATTTGCGACAAGAATACCTTTTTGTTTTTAAGAAATTACTCGATGTTTCTGCGGACAAAAAAGGAAAAACCACAAAGAAGGAAATACCCATAACCTCTATTGTAGAAACAGTTAATAGGGTGCTTGAAAACGGTACCGAATCTCAAGTATTGCATATGCTACAAAGAGCATTGCCAGTTAAAGATGAACGGTTCTTTAGATCGATTAAAAAGTTATTGCTTCACGTTTCTCCTAAAGTGAGGGTTTTAGCTATTGAGAATTTATATTTTTTGAAAACCGAAAACTTAAGTCATGAAATGGAACTTCTTATCCAAGATAGTAATCAAGAAGTAACTACGGCTGCTTTTCGATATTTAACTAAATTTTATCCTGGAAATACACTCGATTTATTTGATAAATACCTCAATAGTGATGATGTAACGATATCAAATGCGGCACTTATAAGTTTGTCTATTGAACTTAGAAACAAACCAAAATTGCAAGAAGCTTATCAATTATCCTCAAGGGTACAACATGCCATCGATTCTGTTTTACAATTAAAAACACCTTCTGAAAAAGAAAATAAAATAATTGCCATTACCGAGACTATTGGAAATGCGAGGTTAGAGGCTTTTTATCCCTATTTATTACAGCAAACTGAAGCTTTTGAAATTACCATTAAGAATTCGGCATTGCTTAATGCTGGGAAGTCCTTAGCACCAGAATTTATTGATGTTTTAATAAAACATCTTCCTAGCAGAGATACAAGACAAGTTGCCCTGGAAGGACTGTTTAATTATGGAGATCCTATTATATCAAGACTTTATTCCGAAATTAAAAATGAAAAAATAGACTTAGACGAAGCATCACAAGCGTTACTTGTTATTGAAAAATTTAGCTCGCAAAAAGCCATTAATGTGTTAATTGGGCTTACGGATGGCACAGAACATCATATAAAAATGGAAGCTATTGAGGCGATAAAAAGACTTAAATGGGCAAATACCAATCTTGAAATAAACGATCGATTTATTGTGAATAGAGTGCTGGATGAGTGTCATTTGTATCAAAATACACTCTCGGTAATTCACTCCCAAATTGTCCTACAACATAAACGTGCCTCTTTAGGAAATGATAAAATTACTGAAGCGCGTAATGCATTAATGTTGTTGCTGGAGCAACGATTGGACCGTCAACTGCAAAGAATTTTTAGTTTATTAGGAATAAAATACCCTCCAGACGATATAGACCCTATTTTAAATAACATCATCCATGGGGAAGAAGAACAACGCATACACGCAATTGAATTTTTAGATAATATATTGAATGCTCAATTAAAGCGAGAACTAATCCCTGTGGCTGAGTCATTTTTAACACAAGATATATCTGAAGAAAAAATCAAAAAACTCAACCTAAAAGTCTACAGTGAAATTGAATGCTATCAGTTATTATTTCAACGCAAAGATGTGAAGCTAAAACTTGCTGTACTATATTTAATAGAGCAAACAGATGATTCTAAGTTTATCCCACTTTTGGAAATTATTTCAAAAGACACCAATGAAAAAGTAAGCAATAGAGCTTCAGAAATATTAAACAAACATCAAAATGAATCGTCTACTTTCTTATAATTTTATCTATACTACTGGCCAACGCCATATGGTCTGACGCCGAATTCTTCCTCAGTACATTACTCATAAGCACTACCATATAACAAGTATTATCGGTATGTTCCACTATGGCAACGGAATTCATATAATTAGTAACATTTCCCATGTATTTTCCACAAGCCTCTCCTTTACTTCGGTCGCATTTATACAAACTCCCCGATTTAAAATAAACTGCAGCTTCTTTTAAACTAGGGGATTGTGCATATCGAATCCTTCGGTCGGTCATATACATAAGGCGTTTCATTTCGAGACTCGATTTTGTATCCACTACCTTGCCTTGTTCCATCTGCACTAAAAACTTCATTAAACCACGTGTCGTTCCGGTACTTCCTCCTTTATCCCCAACATATGTGTTAGCTCCACCGGTAAAAAAACTTCCTAAGCGCCATTCATCGCTTGAAATTCCTAATTTTCGTAATGGAAGATTCACCACATCATTTCCTAAATCGGTAAGTTCTTTCTTTGGAGTTGTTTTAAAATAGTTGAGTGCTTCTTCTTCGGTTAATGCAGGATATTTGTCACCAAAAGCAGCCATTAATAAGGCTTCACGCCAAACAATGCTTGCCGCTCCATTATTACTTACAGACATCATATGATCTGCCCATTCAAATAAAGAAAATACATCACTTGCAATAACTTGCCTCTTCACAAGAACATTCTTTTCTACATCATAGATTGGAACGGTATGCGTATCGGTTAAACCCCAAACACCAGATTTTACGTGTTTACTTTTCAACAGGGCTACTCGATCTTCATAAGAATCGGGATAAATGTTCGCTAATTGTTCGAACAATGCCACTAAAACGGCAATTTTACCTACACTACCAGGTTGATACCCAGCCAGCGGATTTTTTTCGGCATAGCGAATAGAATCTAAATTAGTAATATCTAATACCGAAATAGAGTAATTTTTACTTAAACTGCCGAAAAGGGCATTTATTTCCTTCTGAAATTTTTCATTGGGTTTCAGAAAATACCCAACACTGTCCTCCACATTGGTTAGTAGATTTAACTGGATATCCAACATAGATTTCATCGCTCCTGGCGGAATGACAGTATTATCTTTTATTTCACCGTTTTTAATACGTTCAAGGCGTTTTAATCTTTTAATTCCTGTGTATTCATATCCATCAATGGGGTAGATGGTAGCTGTGGTAAAAGCCGAAGCAATAAAAACAAAGGCAAGTAAATAGGCTATTTTTTTCATTTTATAAAGTGGCATTAAGTGAAATTTCTTTTTTGGTGTCTATTTTTGGCGAAATAGATTCTAAATAATCCGAACTAAGCGCTTTTTTATTTTCCACAAAAGGACGAATTTGAAACAGCCATAATTGCCCATCTTTAAAGCCTAATTCTACATCATACGCACCTGTATAATCGGGATGTAATTGATCCATTAACTCCCTCACTTGCTCTGTTAATTTACAAATTTGAGTGATGTTTTTTTCGGTTAAAATACGCGATTCAAAAGTGGCCATATTTTTTTGAGTACCTCCGGTTTTTGGCAACGAATTGAAATAGGGCTCTCTAGCCGGTGCTAATAAATCGTAGGTTTCATCCATTCTAATTAGATACGTTTCGGCAATTTGCCCGTCAACAGCGCCCCCAGCTCCTCTGCTAAAGGCGACCGTGATATCGGCTCCATTTCCAGATTGTATTCCTTTGGTAATCATCACCCCGCTATAATCTACATCGACACTTGGGATAATTAAAATCGATGGGAAAACATTCTCGGGGTTTAATAAATACTTTTGACGCCATTTAAAACTTCGTTCGGTATAGGGAGAGGCCCACACCGCTTTAATTCCGTCCCAAATTTTCTGACTTTCCACTACATTAAACAAGGTTAAATTAAGCCCTGCCCCTGTAAAGTCCTTTAAATCCTCCATATTGGTGTCACTTCTCAAGAATACAGGTATATTTCCCATAGGTGCTTTTAAAACCGATTTAAAATGGTCTTCCAGCGATTTCTTAAAATCACTTTTTAAGGGCATGTCTTTGATGGCCGCTCGTAAGGTCTCCAATTTTTTTAGTTGAAAGCCTTCCACTTCGGCTTCAGAAGTTCCAGCTTTTCTCATTGATTCGGCTTGCTCAAACATAGCCGTCAAAAACCCCCAATAGGTCGTGTTTTGATTGGGCATATTCTGGTCCATATGACTTTTAAAAATTCCGAAGGGAATTACTAGGCCTTCCACCACGTTATCTGGAAACATTTTTTTAAGTTGCCCCAAATTGGCTGCTTTTGGCCCGCAAATGTTACCAGATGAAGTAGCATCCACATCACGAAGATTTAAAATAGCATTTTGGTCTAATCGAATTTTATCTACAGGTACTTCAATTTTATCTTCTTTACGCTCCTTTTTTTCAAAAAGAGCTTTTTCGGTCGCACTCATTTCTGCTTCTAATTTAAGAATCACTGTCCCTTGATTGGATACTGCGTAAAACACATTTTTACCTTCGTACTTTTTTAAGCTTTTCAAATTGTCTGAAGAAAGCGCAGCATTCGGAATCCCTAAATTTCTCGCCAATAACTGTACATGAGACACCATATTTCCTTCTTCTACTGTCGCAATACCTGCTACGGGTTTTAGGTCGGCGGGTGGTCTTTGAAAAATATATATTTTGTCTGAAGACACCTCAACACTTTCTGGATCTTCGGAAACCACCACCAGTTCCCCAAAAGCATATCCAGGGTTAAGACCGCGAAGAGAGCTTGTGTTTTGTAAATCGAGTACTTTATTACTAAAATTAGAAGCTTCTGCAAGATAATTTCCCAATTCACCCACACTTTGTCCCAAATGCAAGGTGATGGAACCCCTAATTCTATCATCAATAAATCCATAGGCCTTAGGTTCAAATGCAGTATACATATTGACAACTTCTTGGTAATATGCTTTTACCATGGATGCGCTCCATTCCACTTCCCCACGTGCAGCGATTAAAATATTATTCAACTCAGCTAGCGTTGTTGTACCGTTATTTTTTGGTTTTAGGATTTTTTCAATTTGACTCCATTCCCATAATTCAATATTTCCTGCACCTACGTTAGCCATTCCTAAGAAATAAATTTTCTGAAGTAATTCGTTGAGTGTTTTTGGTTCCCATTTTGGAGATTCTTTAAAAATGACCGTTTCCAACTTTAAAGAAATATCCATTAATTTTAATCTCGTGATTACCCGTTTTTCAGAAAGAATTCCTTTTCGTATTTGTAGTAATAACTCCGAACTATTTTTCACCACCTCTGAAGCATTTTGCACGTTTGTTTTTGAAATAAAATCCTGAATGGCATTTCCTAGGGGAGTGCCTTTAAGTAAGGTGTCCTTATACAAAAGACTTGAAAGGTCTATGGGTTGGTAAAACTGAACCATGGTCTCCACCAATTCATCTAATTGTTTTGAAACAGAGGCCGAGAGTCGCGATTGATTTTGTTGCTTAAAAGACTTTACTTTTTCAACATCTGAAACTTCAGGTTGGCTGTGAATTTTCACCCGTAAATTCATAAATCGAGGTTCGATATCACTAATGGTTTTAGATTGACTGCGCATTAATTGTGCAAGATTATCATCGCCACTATGTGGCACATCCTTTAAACTTTCTCGTATTAGAAAAAACTTTTGCTCAATATTCTTATCGTTAGCCAGAATCCATTTATAAAAATCTCTACCCGCTTCTTGTTCATCTTCATATTGAATAGAACCGCGGTAAAATTGTGCTTTTTCCAAAATCCATCCATTGTCAATTCCGTATAGGTATTTCCCTAGTTGATATTGTTTTAATCTAGAGTTGTTACGGGCTTCATCCCAAAGGGATTCCTTTTTAGTATAGGCCAAGATTTGTGCTAAAAAAATATGATTTTCTTTACCTATTTTTTCAACCACCTCTTTATATCGTGCGTGCTGAACTCCAGGACCAATATTTGCTGGACAAGGGTCTTTGGGTTGACGAATACTTCCATCTTCACAAAACCATCGTATATCGCGATAAGGACCTCTTTCGTCTGCTTTAAAGCCTTTTATCTGCGCTTTTAATGCATCGTTACTTAATGTTTGAGCTTGAGCTGGTCCTAAAATTAGGATGCTCAGCGCAATAAAAAAAAGAATTCTATTTACATTCATAAGACATCAAATAGGTAAGAATTGATTTTAGTAAAATACAAAAGTTTTCTTGAAATTAACAGGATTTATTGAGAATAAATAGTTACTGACTATCGTCATATTTTAATTTAATAAACGGCTTTATTTTTACTTCATAATAAAAAAAGTAAACCAATGACTGTAGATTTTCAATTTGTAAAAATTCCTGTAAGTGAAGCACTCAAAGAGTATACCACAAAGAAGCTTCAAAAAATAGAAACTAAATATAACTGGGTTATACATACTGAAGTGTTTTTTAAAATAGAAAATGATGCTTTGGGCGAAAAAATTTGCGAAATGGAATTAAGCCTTCCAGGGCCAAAGATATTTGCATCTTCCAAAGAGAAAAATTTTGAAATGGCTGTAAAAGAAACCATTTCAGATATACAAAAACAACTAAAAAAACGTAAAGAGCTCACTTTTAGAGCTAACCATTAAAATTAATCTTATGAAAAAAATATTAGTACCAATCGATTTTTCCGATCATTCTGAATATGCCCTTGAAGTTGCGGTAACTTTAGCAAAAAGACACAATACAGAACTTGTTGCGCTACATATGATGGGATTATCCCAAGCAGTAATAAACAAAGAAGACTCTAAGGATATGATGGAGGCTATGTTTTATATGAAACTTGCCGAAAAACGATTTAATGAATTTTTAGATAGAGAATACTTAAAAGGTGTTACAGTGCATACTACGGTTCAAAATTATAAGCAATTTCACGAAATAGACAGTGTAGCTCAGGAGTTCAATTGCGACTTAATTGTTATGGGTTCCCACGGCAGTAGCGGCATAAAAGAAGTTTTTGTGGGTTCTAATACCGAAAAAGTGGTACGTACTTCAGAAATACCTGTTCTAGTTATTAAGCATAAAGTCAAGGAATTTAAAATGGATACTGTTGTATTTGCATCCAATTTTGATAAAGAAGCCATTGTAGTATTTAGAAAAGCAAAAAAGCTTTTTGATGTTCTTGGAGCTAAATTAAAACTTGTCTTTATTAATACTCCTGGAGATGGATTTAGAAGTACTAAAGAAATGAATGAAATAATGCTACAGTTTTTAATGGAAGCAAAAGTAAACCAAGACTATACTTTAAAAGATATTTCTACCTACAACGCATATACGGTAGAAGAAGGAGTTTATGGTTATAGTACCCTTATTAATGCAGATGCCATAGCGATGCCAACCCATGGCCGTAGAGGATTGGCACACTTTTTCTCTGGAAGTATTAGTGAAGATTTGGTAAATCATTCAAAATTACCCGTTGTTACTTTTAAAATGTAATGACGATGTTTAGTTTTTTGGTAAAAAAAGCCGAAATGAAAGTTTCGGCTTTTGTTATTGTGTTTGTATAAGTTGAATTCCGTTAGAAGTGCCAATTCTACTTACTCCATGGGCAATATATTCTATGGCTTCTTTTCCCGTTTTTATTCCGCCAGAGGCTTTAATCTTTACCTTCATACTAACGGCTTCGCGCATTAACTGAATATCTTCTAAGGTAGCACCTCCGGTCCCAAATCCTGTGGAGGTTTTTACGTAATCTGCGCCCGCCTTTTCAGCAATGGAACAGGCAAGTGTTTTTTCTTCATCGGTAAGGTAGCACGTTTCAAGAATCACCTTTAAAACTTTAGTGCCAATCCCTTTTTTTACTGCTGAAATTTCTTCACGTACACTTTTAATGAGCCCAGATTTTAAGAAACCTATATTCATAACCATATCAATTTCATCGGCACCTTCTTCAATACATTTTTTTGCTTCATAAACTTTCGTATCGGCGCTCATGGCACCTAACGGAAATCCCACTGTAGCTGCTACTCTTACCTTTTCAAATTTTAATAGATTTACAGCCAAATGAACATACCCGCTATTTACGCATACGGCATAAAATTGATGTGCTATGGCTTCGTTGCATAATTGGGTAATCTCTTCAGGTGTTGCTGTAGGCTTTAACAGCGTATGATCTATAAATTGATTCAGTAGCATAAATTATGAATGACTTTGAATGAGTAGTACCAACTCGTGTTTCTGAAGCACTCCAGATTGCCTCCAAACTTGCTTTCCGTCCTTATAAAGAATCAAGGTTGGAACGCCCCTAACTTGGTATTGAGAAGCCAACGTTTGGTTTTTATCTACATCAATTTTAATGATTTTTATTGTATCTCCTACTTCATCCTTTACTTGTTTTAATATGGGAGCGAGCATTTTGCAGGGTCCACACCAATCTGCAGAAAAATCTACCAACACTAATTTTTGGGAGGCAATTATTTCATTAAAACTACTCATTTTTAGGCTTTAAGTGGGTTTAAGTTATAACGGCGTAATACGGGCATTAGTTTTTCTATGGGAACAATAATTGAAAATTCTCCCGTGTAAGCTGGACAAATAACGCAATCTTCGAAGTAAAATTCAACCGATTTGTCATCGACCACAAAGTTGTTTTTATATCTAAAAAAGTCATCTTGGGTAATTTCCCAACAATCATAATACATATTTCCAGATTTTATTCTTTCAAAGATAAGCTCATTTATTATTTTTCTGAGTTCTTCTTCGGTTCCCTGGCTAAAAAAATCTTCATATTTCATAAAGACACCTCGTTCCAAATCGAAATTTAAACAATCGAACGTAAACGATGGGTGCATGGCACCAGAATAGTAGTTTTCTTTGTAAAAAAGCACACTCACCAGTCGCTCATTTACATTATAAACTTTATAATTTACGATGCGTTTTTCGCGTAATTGATGGATTCGTAAGGTATCGCACAGTAGTTCTTTGTCCTCAAGAATTTGAGCTTCCACTTCTTTAATGTTGAGGTATTTTTGTAAAATAAATTCGTTAAAATTTACGTGTGTGGGTTTCAAGTTTTGATTGAGATAGGGATAGTTGAAATCCAACACATAGAAATCTGTTTCCTTAAAAAAATCTTTGTCGACTAGTAATTTATCTAATTCCTTTTTTTCGTCTGGTTTCTCTATAAGTTCTTTCCTTTTTATTTCAATTTTTTTTTGGTTTTCTATGTCTTTATCCCTTTGGGTTACCTTAATAGAATCATTAAGACGTAATTCTTTTATCTCTGGATCAAGTAAAGGTTCGACGTTCATTGCGTCATTTTTACAAGCAGAAACTAACAATAGAAGAAAGAGAAGAAAAAGTAGGTTTTTCATATCAAATAGTTTATTTTTTAAAGAGTAATTGTAGTTTTCCCAAAAGCATGAGTTCGCTTTTGTTTTTGCCAGCAAAGGCGTCCGCAATTGCGTGGGCTGTTTTAATTATGAGGTCTTTCCTTTTTTTTGTAAATAATTTGGGATGCTCTTTGTAAAAGGAGGCAAAACTTTCAAAACAAGTATCTGCATCAAGGCTTTCATAATCAAGCCAATCAAAAACAATTTCCAATTGGTACGAGGCATCCACCCCAAATTCATCTTCAAAATCGTCAAGATTTTTCCAATGATCTACTATCATGTTGTGTAAACTATCATACTCGGTTTTACGTATCACTTTATCTGCTGCAGCCACGGCAAAAAAGAGTTCCCCGGTTTTTTGATAGAATTCAAGTTGGCTTTTATTTAGTTCGCTCATAGTCGAAAATATTTAATAGGATAAAATTAAAACTCCCTGATAGTTTTTTTTATGATTAAAATCAGTTCTCAATTTTATATAAAATTGGCTACATTTGAGAAATGGATTTCTACGGCAAAGAGAAAGGATTATTCGACCTTTTAACCGAAACAATTTCGGAGGGAATTGTTATCGTAAATGCAAAGCAAACGATTGTGACACTTAACGAAACTTTGGCCCAATTATTTGGGTATAACAAGGAAGAATTGATTGGTCAACCCTTAGAAATACTAATTCCACAGCGGTACCATCACAACCACTCGTCTCATGTAAAAACGTTTTTGAAGAATTCGGAAAAGCGTATTATGGGTCAAGGAAGAGAGTTGTTTGGTATTCGAAAAGATGGTTCTCAGTTCCCATTAGAAGTTGGGTTAAAACCATTTCAATCAAACGGAGAAATAAATGTGATGGCGCTGGTCATAGACATAACCTTGCGAAAGCAACATGAACAAGAATTAAAGGATTTAAATAATCAATTGGAACAAAAAGTAAATGAACGCACCCAAGAACTTCAAGCATCTATTTTACAGCTTGAGAATGAAATAGAGAAGCGAAAGGATGCCGAAAATAAAATAAAGGAATCGCTCCGTAAGGAACGAGAGCTAAATGAGTTAAAGACAAAGTTTTTGTCACTTGTATCTCACGAATTTAAAACTCCTTTAAGTGGAATATTATCCTCAACATCTCTCATTGGTAAATACACCCAAACGGAACAACAAGAAAAACGTGAAAAACATATAAAAACAATAACCAGTAAGGTAAAGTATCTTAATAATATACTAGACGATTTTCTTTCGGTAGAACGGCTGGAGACTGGTAAAGTAAATTATAAAATAACGCTGTTTCCCCTAAGTAAAGTAATTAACGAAGTAATTTACAATGCCAATATGCTTTTAAAAGAAGGGCAAATTATTAATTATCCAGAAGGTATTGATGACATAGAAATTAATTTCGATGAAAAAGTATTGGAACTTGTTTTGTCTAATTTGGTCAATAATGCCATTAAATATTCACCAGAAAACACGAACATAGATTTAAAGGTGTTTCAAAAAGAAAAGAGCCTTCAAATTACAATTATAGATCAAGGTATTGGAATTCCAAAAAAGGAGCAAAAATTCATATTTAATCGTTATTTTAGGGCAGAGAATGCCTTACTAAACCAAGGAACAGGAATAGGACTTAATATTGCCAAAAGCCATTTGGAAAATCTTGGTGGTGGTATTACTTTTGAAAGCAAAGAAAATGAGGGGAGCTCTTTTGCGATAGAAATTCCTACGTCAAAATAAATTTATGAATACAATACTTATAATTGAAGATGATATAGCATTGCGTGAGAATACGGCAGAATTGCTGGAGCTTTCTGGATATAATGTGATTACTGCCCCTAATGGAAGAATAGGGATTGAAAAAGCCGAAAAAGAACTTCCTAGCCTAATTATTTGTGATATCATGATGCCCGAAGTAGATGGCTATGGAGTATTAGAGAATCTATCACAACAAAAAGAAACACAGCATATCCCTTTTATATTTTTATCTGCAAAAACAGAACATAAAGAAATTAGAAAAGGCATGGATCTTGGTGCAGATGATTACCTCACCAAGCCTTATGAAGAGGAAGAATTGATGAGTGCTATTGAAAGCAGACTTGCAAAGGCCGAGTTACTTTCAAAAGCCAACCAAAGTCAAACCGATTTAACTATTGCCGACGATTCCTTACGAAATCTAAATGAGTTAAAGAACTTTTTCGATGATAATGGAGAAATGCTGAAAATTGAAAAGGGAGAAATTATTTATTCTGAGGGGCAACATTCCAACAATGTCTATTTAATCCTAAAAGGAATTGTGAAGACTCATAAAATGGATGAAAACGGTAAAGAGCTCATTACCACACTTTACAAGCCAGATGATTTTTTAGGCTTTACTTCATTTGAAGAAAATATACCGTATCAAGAATCTGCCACTGCTGTGGAAGATGTTGAAGTGGCTGCCATTTCAAAGCAAGATTTAAAAGAAATTTTAGGGAATAGTAAGGACGTTACTTTGGAGTTAGTGAATGTGCTCACCGAAAATTTATCAGAAATAAAACAGCAACTCCTCCAAATGGCATATAGTTCTGTACGAAAAAAAACAGCACAAACGATATTGCAATTCGTAAAAATACTTAACAAAAAACCCAACGAGAGCATAAAAATCTCCCGCTATGATTTGGCTAATGTTGCAGGTATAGCAACCGAAAGTTTAATCCGAACACTCTCCGGCTTTAAAAAAGAAGGTCTTATCGAAATTGAAGGTAGAAATATTCGTGTTTTAGACATTGAATCACTTCAAAAAATGGAATAATTCTATAAACTGATATATATCATTCTTTCTACTCCTTGTCCACTTTATTTTTGGACCAGAAAGTAGAAGATATGCAGCGAATTCTCGTCCCAACAGATTTTTCTGATAACTCGTGGAATGCGATAGCGTATGCTTTTGCCTTTTTTAAAGGTGAAATGCTGGATATTCATTTCTTGCATTTAGGTTTTCAAGGAATTGCAGATAATTTAGATGAAGATTTACATACAAATGGCCTTGCCTTTACAGCTGCTCCATCTAAAGGAGCTTTAACAAAGTTAGATGATCTATTGGATAGAATACACCTAAATTTTCCAAACCATAAACATAGTTTGTATACTCATTTTGAAAATTCGCTATTTGTTGATGGTATTAGAAAGGCTTCAAAAAAATGGGATATAGATTTAATTGTTATGGGAACCAAAGGTGCTTCAGGCTTAAAGGAAGTTACTGTAGGATCTCACTCTGGTGCAGTGATTACTCGAGTTAAATGCCCAACCCTCATAGTGCCAGAAAATGCTTGTTTTCAGAACCCAGCGAATATAGCATTCCCAACAGATTTTAATATGCCTTATAAAAACAGAGTTATAAAAACTCTGCAATCTTTTGCAAGTTATCATACATCTACAATTAAAATATTACGAGTGGTTAGGAGAGGTGGTAACCTAGAAACAGAACAAGTAAAAAATAGAGAATATTTAAGTGACGTCCTTCAAGGAACAGCACATAGCTTCCATTGGATACAAAGCCCAGAACTGGAGTCTGGTTTGCAATCGTTTATCGATTCTATGGATATTAATATTATTGCTATGGTGGGAAAAAACCTAAATTTCTTTCAGCGACTACTATTTAAACCCAAGGTAGAAAAGATAAGCTACCATTCTAGGATTCCTTTTTTGGTACTTCACGAGTAGCTTGTTGTTGTAATTGAATTATTTGCTACTGATAATTATCATTCTTTTTGTTCTAAGTAACTTATATGTTTGAATTCATTATTACTTCTATACACAATGAAAAAAATATTAATCCCAACAGATTTTTCAGAAAATGCTAGTGATGCCTTTTTCTATGCAGCTAAAGTATTTGGAGGTGAAAAAGTAGAATTTATTGTAGTTTATTCTTTTGAAAATGAAGCTTCAAACCTTACCAGTAGGGTTGATATTGGCAAATCTGAATATGTTTTAGACAAACTGTATGATGATTCTATACTGGAAGGCAATAGTTTTATCGATAAGATGAAACAGAAATTGGGAAAGACTCAAAGTACATTTCGTTTTATTTCCACAGGGATGGGGATTTTTAGAGCAGTAAATAAGCTTATTAAAGAAGAAGAAATTGCACTTACTGTAATGGGAACTAAAGGAAGAACTGCAGATGAAAATATTTTGGTTGGAAGCACGACTTCAAAAATGATAACTAAAATTAAAGGATGTTCTTTACTTATTGTTCCAAATATATCCAAATTTGAAGTACCGCTAAAAGTAGGTTTTGCTACAGATTTTAGTACCTATTATCCTCTTCAACAAGTACCCCCAATTAATGAATTAATATTCAATTTTAATTCTACCCTCGAGATACTTTATGTTGGAGAAGAAAGTACTTTAAGTGAAGAGCAATTGAAGACCCGTAGTACTTTCAAAAATAGCTTGGATAACCTGAATGTACATTTCCATCATCTAAAAACACTAAATAGTATCTCAGAATCTCTGGCAAAATACGCTTTAGAAAACAGATTGGATTTACTCATCTTAGTGAATCGAAAACACAATGTTTTAAATAAGTTATTTAGGGAAGCAGTTATAAAAAGAGTAGGAAACAAAATGGAAATACCTTATTTATTACTACCCATAAATTAAATCCAATACCATGAGAAAAGTATTAATTCCAACAGATTTTTCAAGAAATGCTTGGGATGCCATTGCCTATGCGGTGGATTTATTTAAAAATGAACCCTGTGAGTTCTACATTTTAAACGTGTATAGTCTTGCAGATTTTGCCACAGACAATCTTATGGTGCCTCAATTAGACTCTACACTTGTAGATACCTTTAGGGAGAATTCTGAAAAAGGCCTCGAAAAAGTTTTGCAGCGCCTTTCTTTTAGAGATGAAAGTGATATGCACTCATTTGTCACTCTTTCACAGCAAAATGACCTTATTGTAGCTTTAAAAGAAATTGTGGAATTAAAAGACATTGGCTTAATAGTCATGGGTACCAAAGGAAGTACCGATGCACTCAACATTAGCTTTGGAAGTAATACCGTTACCGTGATGGAAAAAATACGTAATTGCCCAGTGTTGGCGATTCCCAAAGGGACAATATATACTTCAGTTTCTGAAATTGTTTTCCCTACTAGTTTTAAAACCCATTTTAAAAAGAGAGAGTTGGATTACTTAATAGATATTGCAAAAATCACCAATGCTCCCATTCGAGTGCTTCATATAAATGAAGGAGGAGATTTAAGTGAGGAGCAACTCAATTACAAATCTTTACTTGAAGAATATTTTGATGTTTTAGAATTTAGTTTTCATTTTTTAGAAAGTAAAAACATAAATGAAGGTGTAGAGTTGTTTATTCAAAGTAGAGATAGTGGTATGGTGGCCTTTATCAATAAAAAGCACACTTTTTTTTCGACACTTTTTTCAAAACCTCTTGTAAAGGAATTAGGACTCAATGCAAAAATACCTATACTAGCGCTTCACGACTTTAGAAATTAATCTATGGAAGAAACCAATTTTGATGTTATAAAATCTTCGGGGAATGTGGTAAAGTTTTCTATCGAAAAACTTCGCAGTTCTTTAAGAAGAAGTGGATCTGATGAAAAAACAATTCAGCAAATCATAGATACCGTAAGAGACGAACTATATCAAGGTATTTCAACCAAGGAGATTTATAATAGAGCCTTTGCATTATTGAAAAAAAAGAAATCCATTTTTGCTTCAAAATACAAGTTGAAAAGAGCGATTTACGAATTGGGTCCCACAGGCTTTCCTTTTGAACGCTTTGTAGGAGCTTTACTAGAATATTCGGGATACGATGTAAAAGTAGGGCAAGTTATGCAAGGAAAATGTGTGAGTCACGAAGTAGATGTTGTAGCTCACAAAAATGGACAGCATATTGTAGCCGAATGTAAATTTCATAGCGACCCTAGTAGAAAGTGTGATGTTAAAGTGCCACTCTATATTCATTCTCGATATCAAGATATTCTAAATTATAAGCGAAAAGATACCCCTAATGAAGGCTGGGTGATAACCAATACGCAATTCACAAAAGATGCTTTAGATTATGGGACTTGCTCAGGTTTGTATTTGTTAAGTTGGGATTTTCCTAAAAATGATGGGCTAAAGGATAGGATTGATAGATTAGGCCTTTATCCTATAACAGTTTCTACGCTGCTAACCAATAGAGAAAAAACCTTTCTGTTAAGTAGGGATATCGTTTTGTGTAGGCAACTACATAAGGATAATTTTTATTTGGATCATTTAGGAATTTCTGAAAACAGAAAAGAAAGAATATTAAAAGAAGTAGATATGCTTTGTAATTTTTAAAAGATGAAAAAAGCTAAAATACATTTCTTAGGAGCTTCAGGAACCGTTACAGGATCTAAATTTATTATTGAAACTCCCGAAATTAATCTCATGATTGATTGCGGTGTATTTCAAGGATTAAAAGAATCGAGAAATCATAATCGGAAGGATATCCCTTTTGATGTTTCTACACTAGATTATGTGCTTCTTACTCATGGGCATTTGGATCATACAGGTTTTTTACCTCGATTAGTAATGCAAGGATTTCATGGTAAAATCTTAGGTACAGCACCTACATTAGATATTGCTGAAATCATTCTACGCGATAGTGCCAAAATTCACGAAGAAGAAGCAGAACGAGCCAATGATGAAGGCTATTCTTCTCATAAACCTGCATTGCCGTTTTATACTTTGGAAGATGTTTTAAAAACGCTTCCAAAATTTAAAAACACACCCAAAGACACGTGGGTAGAACTTTCAGATCATATAAAATGTCGCTTTATATATAATGGCCACATCATTGGATCAACTTTTATCGAACTACAGATTTTTGAAAAAACGTTTGTCTTTTCTGGGGATGTAGGACGAAAAGAGGATCATTTACTATTTCCACCCGAAAAACCACAATGGGCAGACTACCTATTTATGGAAAGCACCTATGGAAACAAGTTGCATCCCAAGGAAAGTGTTTCAGAAAAGCTAACCGAATTAATTCATACTACTATCCACAATCGAGGAACCCTTATCATTCCCTCCTTTGCAGTAGAACGGTTACAAGTATTAATGTACTTGCTTTGGCGATTGTATCAAAAAAACGCCATACCAAACATTCCCATTTTTGTGGATAGTCCTATGGGAAATAACGTAACATCGGTTTTTGAACAGTTTCCAGAATGGCATAAACTATCAAATAAAGAGGTGAGTGCGCTTAAAAGCAGAATGAATATTATTACTTCCTACAAAGAAACTTGGGAAACCATCGATGACCCTCGACCTAAAGTTGTGATTGCGGGGAGCGGAATGGTTACAGGAGGACGTGTTTTAACGTATTTAAAGCAACTTATAGATGAACCCAATACAAGTATTCTTTTAGTTGGATACCAAGCGGAAGGAACACGTGGTAGACAACTATTGGAAGGTGCTCACGAGATTAAGTTCTTCGGAAATTATTATCCTGTAAAAGCAGAGATTCATCATTTGGAAAGTCTATCGGCTCATGGGGATCAAGCCGATTTATTGGAATGGGTGAGTGAGATAAAAAACATACCTGAAGAAGTATTTTTAATTCATGGAGAACCCACGGCTAGTGATGCCCTAAGGGTTAAAATTCAAGAAACATTGGGTTGGAATGTAAATCTTCCAAAATTGTATGAAACAACCGAAGTATTATTATAAAATAACCTGAAACTGATTTTGGTCATTGAAAATGATTTAGTAAAAAGCTACTTTACTAGTTAATTATTTAAAAATATATGTTATGAAAAACATTGTAATGTTACTACTCATTTTCATTTTGTCTAGTTGTTCCTCAACAAAACTAGTCAATCAATGGAAAAGTCAAGATACTCCTGTGTATGAAGCCAATAAAATACTCGTTGTTGGGATGAGTTCAGATATAGAAGTACGTAGAAGTTTTGAAGAAGAGCTATCAAAATCTCTAGAAAGTAAAGGCGTTGTAGCCGTACGCAGTATCGACTTTTTTGAGAATGTGTTTCAAGTAGAAGAGAAGACCGAAAAAGAAATGGATTTAATTGAAAACTCTTTGCTTGAGGCAGGTTTTGATAGCGTTCTTTTTTCTAAAGTAATTGGTTCTGAAGAGAAAGTGACCCTAGTACAAGCTTACAAAAATTTTGACAGAGAATTTCTAAACTTTAAAGAGTATTATATCGAAAATCAGGAGGTCTATAATTCACGACAGACAGAAAGTTATAAAGTGTATCATACTGAAACCTCTGTTTTTTGTATTTGTGCCGGAAAGGAACGCGAACTTTTATGGAAAGGAAATATAGATTTAGTAGCTCCAGAAAAGCGAAATAAATCTATAAATCAATACGTAAAAGTATTGCTAAATGCATTAAAAGAAAATGAAATAGTTATTGTAGACTAATTATTTTAAAACTAATAGCGGTACTCTACTTTCATAACTTAATTGAGGAGTGTCTGTGCCCGAGAATATTCGTTCAAAGAATGATTTAGGTTTAATAAAAATAGCATGCATATCTACTTCGTATAACTGCTCAAAACTACTTACCGCTTCAGGTGTTGGTACATCTTCAATATGATGATATTTTATTTCAGAAAACTGGGCTAAGATGGGACTTTTAGGCATTTTTTTCTTAGTATCGAGTTGTAAGACCTGTAATGTTATTTGATTTCCCTTAACCATATCTCCTATAGGCAATAATGCATCTGGGTGAAAATCGTCTTCCTCTTTTAAAGTAAAAAGTAAAGAAGAAAATGTAGAAAATTTATAGTTTTCTGGAATTGCTAGAATAGGGTGTTGTAGGTTGCGAATTAGCTTAAGAGTATTGCTGCCAAAGATTACTTCTTCGGCTCCTGTGGCACCATTAGTTCCCAAAATAACTAATTCAATATGTTTTGAATGTATGGTTTGTTGTACCGAATCTACAAAGACATCAAAATCAAAAATGCCTTCAAAAGTAAAAGATTCTGATGCATATTTTTTTGAATATTTTGCCACCAATTTGTTCAATTTTTTCTTGTTGTCTTCAGCAATAGCAGTGTAAATAGTACTGTCTACAGGAGACGCCGTATAAATATCACTAGAAACAAATTCGGAAGGTTTTTGAACATTCAAAAAATAAAATTCACACGTCTTTCCTTTAAAAAGCGCCATGGCATAATTCACGGCATTTAAAGAGTTTTTGGAAAAATCGGTAGGCAATAAAATACGTTTCATTTCAATAATATTTATAACTAAAGATACACTGGATTTTGTTCATTTTTAATGATTTTACTCACTTTAGGAAAACTTTATAACTGATAATTATCATTTTTTAATCCCTTATTTGAAAGCATTTTTGCCTAGAAATTGTAACTAAAAAACTATGGCGCATTGCTACCATTGTGGCGATTTATGTGAGAGTAAAGCCATTTTACATAACGAAAAAACATTTTGCTGCCAAGGTTGTGTCACGGTTTTTGACATTTTAAACGATAATGATCTTTCGTATTATTACGATTTAGAAAAAACTCCAGGAATATCCCCTAATGAAATTGCAAGTAAATTTGATTTTCTTGAAAATCAATCTATTGTAGATAAACTTATTGAGTTTACCGATGGAAATACTCAAATAGTTTCTTTTTTAATTCCATCCATACATTGTAGTTCTTGTATTTGGGTTTTGGAAAACCTTCAAAAATTAAACCCAGCTGTACGGACCTCACAAGTCGATTTTCCTAAAAAAACAGTACGTATTACTTTTTCTTCCAAAGAACTTTCTCTTAAAGATTTGGTAACCCTCTTAGCAAGAATAGGGTATGAGCCATACATCTCTTTGGACAGCTTAGATTCAAAAACAAAAAAGACCAATAATAAACTTATATACCAATTAGGCGTAGCGGGATTTGCATTTGGAAACGTAATGTTTCTCTCCTTTCCCGAATATTTTCAGGTGGAAGAATTTTGGCTCGATCAATTTAAGCACTTGTTTCGTTGGCTTATGTTTGCCTTTTCACTTCCGGTAGTGTTTTACTCTGGTAAAGACTATTTTATTTCAGCCTATAAAGGACTGCGTTCAAGAATATTAAATATTGATATTCCTATTGCACTGGGAATAACTGTGTTGTTTGTTAGGAGTACCCTTGAAATAATCATGGATTGGGGAACGGGCTTTTTTGATAGTTTAACAGGATTGGTTTTCTTTCTTTTGGTAGGAAAGTATTTTCAGCAAAAGACTTATTCATACCTCTCTTTTGAACGTGATTACAAATCGTATTTCCCTATTGCTATTACAAGACTTTCTGAAAACAATACTGAAGAGCAAGTTCCTATTTATGAAGTAAAACAAGGCGACCGACTGTTAATTCGGAATAAAGAATTACTCCCAGTAGATGCTATTTTGCTTAAAGGGAATGCACTAATAGATTATAGCTTTGTAACAGGAGAGGCGGTGCCTGTTCCTAAAACCTCTGGCGATAAATTATTTGCTGGCGGAAGACATGAAGGAACTATTATAGAAGTTGAAGCGGTAAAAGAAGTAGCACAGAGCTACTTAACCCAATTATGGAGTAATGAAGTTTTTACACATAATAAACAACATTTGTTCGAACCCTTAATTAATAAGATTAGTAAACACTTCACAATTAGCGTTCTTAGTATCGCTTTTTTGGCAGGCATGTTCTGGTTTGTTGTGGATACTTCAAAAATATTTCAAGTAGTCACGGCGGTTCTCATTGTGGCCTGTCCATGTGCCATTGCACTGGCTTCTCCTTTTACATTGGGTAATTTATTGCGCATTTTTGGAAGGAATAAATTTTATGTAAAAGAAGCCTATATCATTGAGCAAATGGAGCAAGTAGATACTGTGGTTTTCGATAAAACCGGAACCATAACGACCAATGCTAAAAGCCAAATTTATTATGAAGGAATACCGCTTTCCGAAGAAGAATCTACATTGTTAACAAGTTCGCTTCGGGCCTCAAATCATCCGTTGAGCAGGGCTTTATACGATATATTGAATAAAAATAACATTACTGTTCTAGACCATTTTGAGGAAGTCACAGGAAAGGGAATTTTAGCCATTCATAAAGATCAACAAATAAAAATTGGTTCCCCCTCTTTTGTTGAAGGGAATACCGTTTCAAATGAAGAAAATAAAACCTCTGTCTATGTAAGTAGTAAATATGGTTTTAAAGGGCGTTATGTTTTTCAGAACACCTATAGAGAGGGCCTCTCAGATGTATTTCGTGAGATATCCAAAAATAACGAGATTGTTATTTTAAGTGGAGATAATGACGGAGAACGCGGAAGGTTGGAAATGATTTTACCTAAAAATGCACAATTGTATTTTGATCAAAAGCCTGATGATAAGCTTCAGTTTATAAAAAACTTGCAAAAGAAGGGTAAAAAAGTGATGATGGTTGGAGATGGTTTAAACGATGCCGGAGCACTTGCCCAGAGTGATGTAGGAGTCGTAGTTTCAGAAAATATTAATGTGTTTTCCCCAGCGTGTGATGGCATTTTGGATGCTTCAAAATTTGAAGAGCTACCTCATTTTTTGAAGATTTCAAAAAAGGGGATGAAGATTATTAAATGGAGTTTTATTCTCTCTTTATTGTACAATTTTGTAGGGCTCGGTTTTGCCGTGTCTGGAAATCTTTCCCCTGTAGTGGCTGCTATTTTAATGCCGTTGAGTTCTATAAGTATTGTTGTTTTCACAACCATTGCTACCTATTTTTTGGGGAAACAACTTTTTAATAAATAAAAAATGCAAACTGACATATATCATATTTTGAGAATACAAGTCGGTCTAATTTTACAACTTAATTAACCAGAAATGACAATCATTTACATGCTTCTGGCAATCAGCGTTATAGTTGCTATCGTATTTTTCATTGCTTTTATTGTTTCAGTAAAAAGTGGTCAATATGAAGACACCTATACACCTTCTATACGTATGCTTTTTGAAGATGAAGTGATTAAAGAAGTTTCTACTAAAAAACCTAAAACCGAAAACGATAACAAATAATTATGGAAGTAGAAAAGTTTTATTACGACAATAAAATCGTTAAAAATTTCCTCTATGCTACCCTTATTTGGGGTATTGTAGGGATGAGTGTAGGGCTTTTATTAGCCTTTATGTTTTTGTTTCCTAACCTAACCGACGGCATCTCTTGGTTAAGCTTTGGACGTTTGCGTCCCTTGCATACCAACGCCGTAATTTTTGCCTTTGTGGGTAATGCCATTTTTGCTGGGGTGTATTACTCTTTGCAGCGCTTGCTAAAAGCAAGAATGTGGAGCGACTTTTTAAGTAAAGTCAATTTTTGGGGTTGGCAACTTATTATTGTGGCCGCTGCAATTACACTTCCATTAGGTTATACCTCTTCAAAAGAATACGCAGAGTTAGAATGGCCCATCGATATTGCAATTGCTTTAATATGGGTGGCTTTTGGGGTGAATATGATTGGAACTATACTTAAAAGAAGACAACGGCACTTATACGTTGCTATTTGGTTCTATTTAGCAACTTTCGTAACCGTGGCGGTGCTTCATATTGTGAATAGTATTGAGTTGCCAGTGAGTTTTATGAAAAGTTATTCGGCCTATGCTGGGGTTCAAGATGCATTGGTACAATGGTGGTATGGACATAATGCAGTAGCATTCTTCTTAACAACACCCTTTTTAGGATTGATGTATTATTTTGTTCCTAAAGCAGCAAACAGACCGGTTTATTCCTATAAATTATCTATTGTTCACTTCTGGTCCTTAATATTTATTTACATCTGGGCAGGACCACACCATTTGTTATATACAGCGCTACCAGATTGGGCGCAAAGTTTGGGTGTTGCATTTTCGGTCATGCTTATTGCTCCGTCTTGGGGTGGAATGATTAACGGACTTTTAACCTTGCGTGGCGCTTGGGACAAAGTACGTACGAGTCCCGTATTAAAATTTATGGTGGTGGCGATTACAGGATATGGTATGGCAACTTTTGAAGGCCCTATGTTATCCTTAAAAAATGTAAACGCTATTGCACACTTTACCGATTGGATTGTAGCGCACGTTCACGTAGGAGCGCTGGCTTGGAATGGTTTCTTAACCTTCGGAATGGTGTATTGGTTAGTTCCAAAATTATTTAAGACCACCCTTTGGTCTACTAAATTAGCGAATGCGCACTTTTGGATTGGAACCTTAGGAATTATCATGTACGCATTACCAATGTACGTTGCTGGATTTGTTCAAGCTTTTATGTGGAAACAATTTAATCCAGACGGTACACTTACCTATGGTAACTTCCTAGAGACAGTGACCGAAATAATGCCAATGTATTGGATGCGTGCCATTGGGGGAACCTTGTTTATTTTGGGTATGATTATGTTACTTTATAACATTGTAGCTACGATTCGTCAAGGAAGTAATGTTACAGACGAGCTGGCTGAAGCTGCTCCACTTCAAAAAGTAACCAAACATAGAACAGGAAAAGAAGGCTACCACACTTGGTTAGAAAGACGTCCAGTAAAACTTACCATTTATGCTACCATCGCTATTTTAATTGGTGGAATTGTACAAATTATTCCCTCATTAATGGTAGATGATTACGTACCTAAGATTAGTAGTGTTAAACCTTATACACCACTAGAATTAGAAGGCCGTGATATTTATATTAGAGAAGGTTGTAATAACTGTCATTCACAAATGGTGCGTCCTTTTAGGAGTGAAGTAGAGCGTTATGGCGAATATTCAAAATCTGGTGAATATGTATACGATCATCCATTCCTTTGGGGAAGTAAACGTACGGGACCCGATCTATTTAGAGTGGGAGGTAAGTATAGTGATAATTGGCATTTTAATCACTTTTACGATCCACAAACCACCTCTTCTGGATCAATCATGCCATCCTATAAATGGCTTATTAAAAATGAACTTGACAAATCGTTAACCGAAAAGAAAATGGAGGCCATGGTGACTCTTGGGGTTCCATATACCGAAGAAGATATTGAGAGAGCACAAGAATGGATGAATGAGCAAGGAAATACCATTGAACAAAACCTCTTTAGTGACCCAGATTTTGCCAAAACCTATGAAGCCGATAAAAAGTACGCTCAAGATAATGGGGAAGCTTTTATTGAAATGAAAAACCGAGAGGTAGTAGCATTGATAGCTTATTTGCAACGTCTTGGCACCGATATTAAAGTAAAGACAAACGACGAAATAACCAACAACTAAACCATTTATTATGTTAAAGTTTGTAAAAGGAAATTTAGAAAATATAGATGGAGTAGCCATCTACCCCATTATATCACTACTTATATTTTTCATCTTCTTTCTATTGCTTTTCTGGTGGGTTTTTACAGCCAAGAAAGCATACATAAAAGAAGTGAGTAATTTACCCTTAGAAAAAGAAGAGAATACTAACCACAATACCATAGTATGAAGTCACTAGCATCTTATTTACGAGTCATAGGATTTATCATTATTGCCTTTTTATTACTAGAATTTACTATAGATTCTGGTGAAGAAATGGCGGTTGTAAAGTACCCCATACTTTGGGGAATATTAGCCCTAGTATTTTTATTTGCTATTGCAATAGAACTCATTGCCGAAAGTTTAAAAAGTATCCTTTATAGAGGACTTTCAGATGAAGCCAAAGAGAAATATCTCGCTTCAGAAGAGAAAAGAAAAGAAGCTCAATTTTCAGGAATTAAAAGAGTTTACAAAAAATTACTGGGGAGCAAGCCAATTGAACAGGAAGGAGAAATTGTTCTCGACCATAATTACGACGGAATCCGAGAATTAGATAATAAATTACCGCCTTGGTGGTTGTATGGTTTTTATATTACGATTGTTTTCGCAGCATTTTATTTGCTTAAATATCACGTATTTGATGGCGTAAAACAAACTGAAGAATTCGAAATTGAAATGGAAGAAGCTCGTATTGCTGTGGAAGAGTATAAAAAAACGGCAAAAGGATTGGTTGATGCAAGTACCGTTGAATTATTGACAGAAGCTTCAGATTTAGCCGCAGGTAAAGCCATTTTTGAATCGAATTGTGTAGCCTGTCATAAAGCTGATGGTGGAGGAGGGATTGGACCAAACTTAACCGATGAGTATTGGATTTTGGGTGGTGGAATTAAAAATGTATTTAACACCGTTTCAGAAGGAGGACGCGATGGAAAAGGAATGGTTTCTTGGAAAACTGAACTTTCTCCTCTTGAAATAGCACAAGTTTCAAGTTATCTATTAACCTTCCAAGGGACGACTCCAGCAGAGCCCAAAGCCCCCGAAGGTGATATATGGAAAGACCCTAATTTACAAAATCAAGAAATCCCTTTAGAAATTATTGTTGACTCTACGAGTGTAGATTTAACAATGAGGGACTAACTAACCTTTAAACCCCCTTAAGGTCCATATAAGGGGGTTTTTATATAAAAATATAGCTTTGGAAACCCCAGAAGACGAAATTTTCCGTGATAGTATTGCCACCATAAATGAGGAGGGCAAACGCGCTTGGATATATCCCAAAAAGCCTTCCGGAAAATTCTATAAATACCGAAAGTTAGTAAGCTATGTTTTATTAGCTATGCTATTTGCATTTCCGTTTATAAAGATTAATGGGAACCAATTTATACTTTTAAACGTATTAGAAAGACGCTTCAATATTTTTGGATATCCCTTTTGGCCACAAGACTTTAATTTAGTGGTTATCATGATGCTCATTGGGGTAGTGTTTATTATTTTTTTTACGGTAGCCTTTGGAAGAATTTTCTGCGGTTGGATATGCCCACAAACTATTTTTATGGAAATGGTTTTCCGAAGAATAGAATATTGGATTGAAGGGGATAGAGGAAAACAGATTCGATTACAAAAGCAAGCTTGGAATGCTGAAAAAATTAGGAAAAAGGGATTAAAATGGTTTGTCTTTTTTATTATTTCATTTTTAATAGCCAATGTATTTTTAGCCTATTTAATTGGAAGCGACAAACTACTAGAATATATTTCTGAAGGTCCAGCCGAAAATGTGAGTACTCTAATTTCATTACTCATTTTTACAGCAGTCTTCTATTTCATATTTGCTTGGTTTAGAGAACAGGTATGTATCATTGCTTGCCCTTATGGTAGACTTCAAGGCGTACTTCTTGATAATAAATCTATTGTGGTAGCCTATGATCATAAACGTGGCGAAAAAGAAGCAGGAAGAGCAAAATTTAATAAAAAAGAAGATCGTGCCACCACTGGAAAAGGAGATTGTATCGACTGTTTTCAATGTGTTCATGTGTGTCCCACAGGTATTGATATTAGAAATGGAACACAGTTAGAATGCGTTAACTGCACCGCCTGTATAGACGCGTGTGACCATATGATGGAATCGGTAAACCTAGCTAAAGGACTTATTCGATATGCCAGCGAAGACAATATAGAAAAGAAGGCAAAATTTAAATTTAATGCTCGGTTAAAGGGGTATTCTGCAGTACTTATCGTACTACTTGGTGTGTTTTCTGGGATGTTATTTTTACGAAATGATGTGGAAGCTCGTGTGTTGCGATTACCAGGACAATTATATGAGCATAAGGAAAACAACATTATTAGTAATGTGTATACGTACAAGCTTGTTAATAAGACCACCAAGGATATTAATGATGTTCATTTTAAATTGTTGTCTCATGATGGAGAAATTAAACTGGTTAAGAATGAACGATTTAGTGTCGCAAAGCAGGATATAGAAGAAGGAACCCTATTTATCGAAATTAATGCGAGTGCCATAAAAGGGGATAAGGCAAAAGTGAAAATAGGCGTGTTTGAAGGAGATAAATTAATAGAAACCACAAAAACGACATTCTTGGGACCAAGAAGTTTTAAATAACAAACTATGAAAATTAACTGGGGTACGGGAATAGTGATTGGAATGGTTGCCTTTATGGGATTTATCATGTTTATGGTCATCACCATGATGACCGATAAAGAATATGACCACGATATGGTTACCGAAAATTATTATGCAAAGGATTTAGTGTATCAAAATGAAATTGATGCTGAAAAGAAAGCGAATTCACTAACCTCAAAAATTAAAATAGAAAAATCGTCTGAAGGATTACACATCTATTTTCCAGAGGAACTGCAGGAAAAGAATGTTATTGGATTCATCCAAATGTATCGCCCATCCAATGAAAAACTAGACTTTCAAATTCCTTTACAAATTGAAAATTCAACCATGCTTATAGAAGATTCAAAGTTAGTTGGAGGAAGCTGGAAAGTAACCATAGCTTGGGAAATGGATGGGGAACAGTATCTTTTTAAAAAGGCAATAGTGTATTAATATGTTTATAACGACGCTCATTTTAGGTATTTTGGGAAGTTTCCACTGCGTGGGAATGTGTGGTCCCATTGCCTTTTTATTGCCTCTAGATAGAACCAATTCAGTTAAAAAATACAGTCAGTTGTTTTTGTATCACTTTGGACGACTTTTTACGTATAGCATTTTAGGATTGCTCTTTGGGTTGCTAGGAAAAGGACTTAACCTGTTTGGATTTCAGCAAAAGTTATCCATTGCTATTGGAATTATCATGATTTTAGTGATTATCATTCCGCAGCAACATGTTAAACGATTTTCCATTTCAAAACCTATTTTTTCAGCCATTTCCAAAGTTAAAAGTGCTTTGGGTAGTCAGTTAAAAAAGAGAACTCCGGATACATTTTTCACCATAGGTTTTTTAAATGGCTTTTTACCCTGCGGATTGGTTTATATTGCTGTTTTTGGAGCTATAGCCTCTGGAAGTTTACTCAACGGGAGTTTGTATATGTTGGGCTTTGGTTTAGGAACCATTCCTTTAATGACCACCGCAGTTTATTTGGGTAATTTTTTGAAAGGAGAGCTACGACAAAAGATTCGCAAAGTCATTCCAGTATTTGTAGTGATTGTAGGTTGTTTCTTTATTTTGCGCGGAATGGGATTAGGAATTCCGTATGTATCACCAACACCTGTTACAGAAATGGTGGATGCCAATTACAATTGTCATTCAGTTTCTGTAAACGAATAAAATAATACTAAATTTAAAATTATATCCTTATGATACTTAATAATATACCCTTAGTTAATTGGAGTAATGGCGTCATTATGATTGGTGTCTTTGCCCTTGTTTGTGTCATTTTAATAATCATGCTCATTAACTTTATGAGTAGTGGCAGTAAAAAGGAAGATCCTAAAGATTAAAAGAAACTTTGCTGATTCCAATTCAAAAAGCGGGCATTCAATTTCTTGAATAACCCGCTTTTTTACAACTAAAAAACTGCTTTTATACGGTCATAGAAAAGAGTTGTCTTTCCGGCTTATTGCGTTGTAATCGCAAATCGAAAGCCATACAAATATTTCTAACAAAAGGACGTCCTTTTTCTGTAACGGTGAGGGTATCTTTTTCTAAAATAACGAGCTCGTCATTTTCCAATTCTTTTAACTGTATCAACAATTCAGGGATTTCATTAAAGTATAAATGGTTGTCCTTCCATGAAGTTTGCAATTGACACATTAGGTTGAGAATATGGGTTCTTATTTTTAAATCTTCCTCATTGAGAATATGACCTCTAAAAACAGGAAGAATATTATTTTCGAGTAAGTGGGTGTATTCTTCTACACCTTTTACATTTTGCGCAAAACCATACCAACTATCACTAATGGCAGAAACACCCAAACCAAGCATCGCCTGGGTTTTTGAAGAAGTATACCCCATAAAGTTTCGGTGTATGGTTTTATTTTGTTGTGCTTTATAGAGTGTATCTGTTGGTAATGCAAAATGATCCATGCCTATTTCCACGTACCCGGCCTCTAACAATAATTTTTTTCCGAGTTCGTACTGCGCTCGTTTTTCTTTAGCCGAAGGAAGGTTCTCTTCTTTATAACCACGCTGTCCGTTTCCTTTTATCCAAGGTACGTGGGCATAGCTGTAAAAGGCTATTCGTTCGGGGCGTAGTTCAATGGTTTTTTCAATGGTAAATTGAATATGCGCTGTTTTCTGAAAGGGTAGCCCAAAAATAATGTCATGACTTATAGAGGTATACCCTAATTCTCGAGCGGTTTCGGTGACATACTTTACATTTTCAAAAGGCTGAATTCTATGGATGGCTTTTTGAACCGTTTCATTATAATCTTGTACCCCATAGCTCACTCTTTTAAATCCAAAGTTCGCAAAGGTTTGTAAATGCTCCTTTGTAGTATTGTTTGGATGCCCTTCAAAACTTAATTCAATATCAGGATGCTGTTTTGTTCTACGGAAAATCCCTTCCATTAAGAGCTGAAGGTTTTCTGCCGAAAAGAAAGTGGGTGTTCCACCTCCTAAATGAAGTTCCTTCAAGATTGGCTTTTCAGCTAACAAATCGCAGTATAGTTGAAGCTCCTTAATTAGAGATCGAATATATGGAATCTCTACGTCGTGATTTTTTGTAATTCGTTTGGTACAGCCACAAAAGGTGCACATACTTTCACAAAATGGAAGATGAATATAGAGGCTTATGCCTTCCGTATCATTGCTTTCAGAAAAACTCTTGAAAATACTTTCCTTCCACGATTTTAATGAAAAAGTCATATCGTCCCAATATGGAACTGTAGGATAACTCGTGTATCGAGGTCCTGGAATATTGTATTTTTCTATGAGGTTTTGTGGCATTTTTATAAAATCGATTAATAGGAGTAAAAATACCTTTGTCAGGTTATTTAAAATATGATTTATATCAGTTTTGAAGCATAAACTTATATGATGTGTTGATAACAATTCTTAATAACTTTTACTGTAAGTTTTAAACTAAAGTTGCTACTTTTATAACCTCATAAAATTGAAGATTTTAAATTATGTCAGATACAATCGAAAGAATAAAATGCTTAATTATTGGATCGGGTCCAGCTGGGTACACGGCTGCTATTTATGCGGCTAGAGCCGACCTAAAACCTGTTATGTATACTGGGTTAGAGCCAGGAGGACAATTAACCACTACTACCGAAGTGGATAACTTCCCTGGATATCCAGAAGGAATAGACGGCCCTACCATGATGGTGCAATTACAACAACAAGCGGAGCGTTTTGGAACTGAAGTGCGAATTGGTATGGTAACCGCTGTAGATTTTAGTGATGAAGTAGGAGGTATCCATAAAGTGACTGTGGATAATAAAACCCAAATTGAAGCTGAAACAGTGATTATTTCAACTGGGGCCACTGCTAAATATCTTGGAATCCCAAGTGAACAACGCTTACGTGGTGGGGGAGTCTCTGCCTGTGCCGTTTGTGACGGATTTTTCTATAAAGGTCAAGATGTAGCCATTGTAGGAGCAGGAGACACGGCTGCAGAAGAAGCTACCTACCTTGCCAATATTTGTAACAAAGTAACCATGTTGGTGCGTAAGGATTATATGAAAGCATCAAAGGCGATGCAACATCGTGTAAATGCTACAAAAAATCTTGAAGTGCGTTACAATACTGAGGTGGATGAAGTTCTTGGAGATATGGTTGTGGAAGGACTTCGAATGGTGAATAACCAAACCGGTGAAAAAGAAGAAATTGCCATTACGGGTCTTTTTATTGCCATTGGTCATAAACCCAATACCGATATTTTTAAAGGACAAATCGATATGGACGATACGGGCTATATCATTACCAAAGGAAAAAGTACCAAAACCAATAAGCCTGGGGTTTTTGCCAGTGGCGATGTACAAGATAAAGAATACCGTCAGGCTGTGACTGCGGCAGGAACAGGGTGTATGGCGGCTTTAGATGCCGAGCGGTACTTAGCGGCTGTAGAGAGCAAAGAAGAAGTAGAAGCTTAAAAATAGAAGCTGATAAAAAAGCCCGAAGATAACTTCGGGCTTTTTTTTTGTTAGTGATGGTTATAACTTAACACTCGAATTAATTTCCATTGGTCGTTTTCCAATTTCCATAAGTGCGTGAATAAGGCTGTACTTCCTGCCTGTTCAGGAGCTCCATTTCTTTTTTCAAAAAAGCGATGTGTCCCTTTTTGTAGCGCAGCATATAATTTTCCATTATTGTAAAGGGGAAATACCTCCAAAGTCCCTGCTACTAATTCTCTACGAGACTTCGTTTCGTTATTTGGATTACAAATGCCTTCTTTCATAATATTTAAAAAATCCTGCTTGCTTTCAATGATCCCACTTTGATCGTGGTAAAATTCGAAATCTTCTGAAGTGAGTGCCTCTAAATACTGTCCTTCACAATAATTGAACGCTCTATCAAACAACAAACTGTCTTTTGCTTTTAAGGTTTGAAAGAGTTCAGAATTTGTGTCAACTTGCGCGTACGCTACACTGAATACTACACTGAAAATATAAAGTATACTGGTTTTCATATTGCTAATAAAAGTAAGCCCGAAGCGCTATGGACTTCACTTCGGGCTTGGGTTGGTTAGGGTTTATTAAAATTACATTTTACGTACATTTCCTGAGGTTCCGTCTTTTACCGAAACATCTGATGGATTTCCATAATACTTTATGTCTCCACCGCTGGAAGCTTTTCCTTCCATTTGTTCTTTTACATTCACCGCGATATCTGCACCACTACTAGCACTAGCCTTACAGCTAATTACTTCTAGTTCGCGTGCTTTTATATCACTTCCGCTTGAAGCATTTGCGATAAGTCGGGTGGCTTTTCCAGATATTTTTAAATCGGAACCACTACTAGAACTAGCATATACTTCTTTGGAAAGAATCTCAACTTCTAAATCGGCGCCGCTACTACTTTCCAATGAAAGTGTTTCACTTTTAATAACCGAATTACCTATAACATCTGCACCGCTTGAAGCTTCTATGCTCTCTAAAGCAACATAGGTAACATGTGCCTTTTGAGACTTAGATCTTCCTATACTTTTTTTGGTGGTGATTTTAAGAACACCATTTTCAACATAGGCCTCAATGTTATCCATTAAATTCTCATCGGCTTCAATTACTACTTTGTTTTCGGAGCCTTGTGTTAAAAAGACATCCATTCCTGCACTTCCTCTTACACCGGTAAAATCTCCTACCTCTCTGGTTTCGGTGGTTACGTTTCCGTTACCATTTATTTCACCTAAGTTGATATCAAAATGACAACTTGTGGCTATAATTCCTATGAAGGCTACAATTAAAATTTTGATTGTTTTCATGGTTTTATTTTTGATTGATAATTTATTCAATGGTATCTAGTACAATTGTATTACTAATACTATCCTTTTTCTTTACTGGATTAAAGTCGTTTTCAACCTCTTTTTCCCAAGATTCTTTATTCCCGTTATGTTTCTTTTCAACATCTTTTTCCCAGGATTCTTTTTCTTCTATAGGACAATCTATACAACGTGTTTTTCCATCTTCGATGATGAGATATTTTTCCTCATCCCCATTGTTAAGAATGTCTCTATAGTTGTAATCATTTCTATGAAAGGAATAGGTGTTGTCATCTGCATAAAGAATAGTTCCAACGGGTAAATACACCACTACTTCAACTTCTTGATCACGGTATTTGTTTTCGAAATCCGTAGTTAAAAAGGCATCAAGCGTAAGTGTGTTTCCTGAAAGATTGTAGTTGTAATGAATAGCTTCGGCCTTCCTTTTGGCAATAAGATAATCTGGGCCTTCGGCTTGCTTTTCAATCACAATTCTTCCCACAGAATCATTTGTAGAGCGAACAATAAGACGAATATCGGTCGAGTAAATAATCTTTTCGTCATTTTCGTTATACTCAATTTTTAATCCGCCTCTTCGTCTTGCATCATATTCGTACTTTTCGTTAGAATACATGGCAATATTTAACGTATCACCGCTGCGAACAGGTAAGGTTTCTTCAATGATGAATTCTCCCGTATAAGCTGTTTCGGTAGCTTGACGAATCCCTAATATCCCCAATCCAATAATGGAAGCCAACCAAAGTACAAACAATGTAATTTTTGCTGGTAGTCCAATCGATTTCAGGTTATTGATGAGCATCTTTAACCCTAAGATAAAGAGGACAAAGAAAGGAATTCCAACTGCGAAAAAGAATAAAATTGAAATTAACCATAAGGGAGCATTAGTTATATCAACTAAATGATACAAATCCATTAACTCTCCATGACCCCACATTCCAAAACTTCCTGCAGTAAATAACCCAATAAGAAGTCCAACAAGAGTACTAAGTGAAACAATAATTACAATGATCCCTATAAACTTGACAAATATTTTAAAGAGTGTTAGAAAGATACTACCAAGCGTGTCGAAAAAAGTAGCGCTGCTATTTTTCACTTTTTGCCCGTATTTGTCATAGTCGGCGTTTTTTACTTTATCGGCGACAGTTTCATATCCTTCTTTAAACTTTTTTTCAATATTCGAGATATTTATGGGTTCGCCCGTCATTTTCAACTTATCTGAAGTACTTTCCGCAGCAGGCACCAATATCCAGAAAAGGATATAGATAAATATAAAGGTTCCGCTAGAGAAAAGGGTTAATAATATCCAGATAAGACGTACCCAAACAGCATCTATTCCTAAATAATGGCTTAATCCAGAAGACACACCAGAGATAAATTTGTTATCGATATCTCTAAATAGTTGCTTGTGCGATGACCTTGACTTTTTTGAAGCTCTTGGAGGAGCATCTTCAAAAATATCCTCGTCCACTGCATAGTCTTCGGGTTGTCCCATTACAGCAATGACTTCGTCTAGCTCCTTTAGGGTGACCACTTGAGTGCTCGTTTTCAGTTTTTCTGAAAATAGTTCGGCTATTCGTGCTTCGATATCTTTTATAATCTCGTCGCTGCCTTGCGGATCGCTCAACGATTTTTTAATGGCGACCAAATAGCGTTGTAATTTTCCGTAGGCATCTTCATCGATGTGGAAAAAAGTACCTGCTAAATTTATGTTTACTGTCTTGTTCATTTCGTAGTTTTTTCGCTGGTTACTCTATTAACCGCCTCTTGCAATTCGCTCCAGGTGGTGTTTAATTCTTTTAAAAATAATTTTCCTGTCTCCGTAAGTCCGTAATACTTACGTGGTGGTCCGCTGGTAGATTCTTCCCAGCGATAGCTTAATAACCCTGCATTTTTTAAGCGGGTTAAAAGGGGGTACACAGTGCCCTCAACAACCAGCAATTTGCCTTCCTTGAGAGATTCTAGGATGTCACTTGTATACGCCTCGCCATCTTTTAGGATGGAAAGGATACAAAACTCCAAGACCCCTTTTCGCATTTGTGCTTTTGTGTTTTCGATTTTCATACTTTCTTTTCATTTAATTGAGACAACAATTCGTCTCTCGTAATAAGGTAATGAGGGTTGAGTTGTTGCAAGTTTGCATCGCAAACTTTTTGCTCAAATTGGGAGGAATCTTCTGCCACTTGCGGAAGCTCTCCGGCGTGTAGTATGTTTAGTACCAACGCTGATAAAATACTAACTAACGTGCTCATTTTTTGATTGATTAACTCGCAAAGCGAGGGTTAAACTTTTCAGTTTTTGATGAATTTTGATGTTGTTTTTCATAAAACGTCTCCTGTTTTATTTTCAAGATTGGTTTCATTTTCTATTTCTGAAGTTGTTTCTGAAATAGAATCTGCTTTTTTGATGAATGATATGCTTAAAGGATATTGATATAAGAGCCCTCTGTTGGCATGAACGGTAGCTGTAATAACGGCGTACAATTCGAAAACAAAAAGGCCTAAGAGAAATATAACAGCTACAAAAAAGAGAATTAAATATCCCGAAAGATTTTTAATCTCACTAAAGGTAACCTCGTGTGCGTGATGATCAATAACGTCCACTAAGGAAACAAAGTCTGATGCAAATGCTACAAAAAAGGGCAGACAAATAAGACCAATTACAATACTATAGAGTAAAATACTTAACTGAAAGTTAATGGCTTGTCTCCCGTGTTCGTTTACAAATTCTTTTTCTTTATTGGTACTCCATAATATTAGTGGAAGTATAAAATTTCCAAATGGAAAAAAGAACTTTGCAAAGGTCGATAGGTGTATCGCTGCTGCAATATTTTTGTGATTTTCTGTAGGGTTAGTTTCCATTACTTATTATTTTCTTATGCAAATATATGTCTTATGGATGGTATTATGTTACGCATAGTACTAATATTTAACATAAAATTAACAAATTAATATATTAAAAGAAATGAATATCTTCGTAGGAAAATAGTTGAATATGCAACTCACCCCTAGAAAAATCAACCTCTTTACCCTAATTAAATTACCCTCTTGTTATTTCACTGGAGTTCGGGTAAAATCGATTTCAGAAAATACTTGTACCACCACCGTGAAGCATCGTTGGATCAATCAAAATCCTTTTAAGTCTATGTTTTGGGCTGTACAAGGCATGGCGGCCGAGCTAAGCACAGGTGCTCTGGTGATGGGATATATAAAAGAAAACAAAAAGCCTATTTCTATGTTAGTGGCTAATAATAAGGCTACATTTTCTAAAAAAGCAACCGGGAGAATTACATTTACGTGTAACGATGGCCTAGCTATTAAAGAGGCTATTGATAAAACTATAGCAACGGGTGAGGGGCAAACGTGCTGGATGAGTAGCGAAGGAAAAAATAAAGAGGGAGATGTAGTATCTCAGTTTCAGTTCGAATGGACTGTAAAACTGCGTACTTAACATTTTTTTAGGAAAACTTTAATTGCTAAAATCTCTTCCAGATGAAATTTATATTCGTTTTTTCGTTATATTTATATCACAAATCTTATAAATCTTTGCTTATTGACAAACACTACGTAACCTAACTCTAATTACCTATGGCTAGAGCAATGTTCGATTACACAAAAGCTGTGCTTAAAAAAGTAAGTTTTGACGCTAATCTATTTTGCAAAGAGTTGAAAAAAGCACTACAAAGGCTTCTTCCCCACGAAATTGAAGAACTTAAAATTTGGGTTAATTCCCTTATAGTGCAAAATCCTCAATTAAATCAATGTCTAATCATTTTAAATGAATAAAAAAAGCCTCCAGAAATGGGGGCTTTTTTAGTTTTTATAAAAATATTGATTTAGACAGGGCTTATTATTTTTACATCCTGAAACTTGATTGCTCCTCTTACCACTCCAGAAATTATTTGATACATGGCATCAATAATTTGAAGTTTTAATTCACTTTTTGGATAAATAATGCTTACTTCTCTTGCTGGTGGCGGCTCTTTAAAGTACCGCAAATGTTTATGTTGTTTCTCATTTAAATCAAGGGTATGTAAATAGGGTAGTAGCGTCATTCCTAAACCCTCATGTGTTAATTTTATAAGGGTTTCAAAACTTCCACTTTCCAATTGAAAAGTTTCATTATGAGACATTTTTGAAGACCTACACAAGTTAATCACACCGTCCCTAAAGCAATGACCGTCTTCTAGCAGTAATATATCATCAATGTCAAGATCGGAAACTTCAATAATTTTTTTCTGTGATAGTCTATGACTCTCAGGAATATATCCTACAAAGGGCTCATAATACAAGGCTCGCTCCTTAATTTTTTCTTGCTGAAGTGGCGTAGCGGCAATGGCTGCGTCCAGATGCCCATCAAGCATTTTGTGAATGATTTCCTCAGTGGAGAGTTCTTCTATTTTTAAATGAACTTTTGGATATTTTGAAGTAAAATTTTTAAGAAACATAGGCAACAACGTAGGCATAACCGTTGGGATGATGCCTAATCGGAAATCACCCCCAATAAACCCTTTTTCTTGATCTACCACATCTTGCATACGCTCAGACTCGTTTACAATATTTTTCGCCTGACTCACAATTTTCTTCCCAACGGTAGTTAGCTCGATAGGTTTTTTGCTTCTGTCAAAAATGAGAATATCCAACTCTTCTTCCAGCTTTTGAATTTGCATACTAAGCGTAGGTTGGGTGACAAATGTTTTCTCGGCAGCCTTCGTAAAATTTTGATGCTCTGCCACTGCCAACACATATTTTAATTGGGTAATGGTCATAGAAAGATTGTTTTCTCAAATTTACAAATTATATAGATAAAATTTATACAAATGGAATATAATTCAGTTTTTATCTATAAAAAAAGTCAGTGTAGTGACACTGACTTTCAAATATATTTTTAAAAAAATTATAATCTAATCTGCATGACAATGGGTTCGGTACCCACTTCAAATTTTGCTTCACTCCATTTTGGGGGACCATAACTCATTGGGTTGTTTGATACACCATACATCTCCTTTGGCATTCCATTAGGCTCAAAATCCATGATTTTGTTTCCGTTTTTATCGTGGTATAAAGAAATCGCATACGTTCCAGGTTGTACGTTGGTAAAGGTGACAGAAGCATATCCTTCATTAACGTCACTTTCTTGCCCTTGTAATGGTGAGGCTTTCATAAAGGTTTCTTCATTATACAATCCCGCTATAAGACTTCCGCCATGTCCAGGTACTGGTATGGTGACTGTAATGGTAGTTCCTTTAGTATCATTCGATTTTTTTTGTGCGGTTACTAGAAAGGAAGAAAATAGAAGGGTAATGACTAATAATAGATTTTTCATAATGGAATGGTTTTAAAAGTGTTTCTAATTATTTTACACTTCAAAGGTGAAAATAACAAAATTCTTTACAGAAAAAGAGTTTCTCAACTGTAAATTTTAATGCCTCAATTGTTATAAAAGACCTCTGGCTTTAATTTCGAGGTATTTATTTATGGTATCTACAGTGAGTTGTTCTGGTGTAGTAAGGATAGAATGGATGCCGTATTTTTTTAGTTCATTTACAATTAATCTTTTTTCGAAGGCAAACTTTTCGGCTATCACTTTATCATACACTTGCTGAATGGTAGCCGCTTCGGTCTCTATAATTTTTTTGATTTCCGTATTTCTGAAAAAGATAACCACCAGTAAATGATTTTTTGAAATTGCTTTTAAATAAGGAAGTTGGCGGTTAAGTCCGTCCATGGTTTCAAAATTGGTGTATAAAAACAACAAACTACGGTGTGTGATGTTTTGCTTGATGCTTCCGTATAATTTACTGAAATCACTTTCAAAAAAATTTGTTTTCACATTGTAAAGTGCTTCTAGAATTAGCTGCATTTGAGAGCTTCTCCGTTCTGCAACGACCTTGTTTTCCACCTTTTTGGAAAACGAAAGCATGCCCGCTTTGTCGTGTTTTCGCAAAACCACACTGCTTATCACCAAAGCCGAATTAATTGCATAATCGAGCAAACTCAATCCTTCAAAAGGCATTTGCATTGATCTCCCTTTATCAATTAGGTTATACACAGGTTGCGATTTCTCATCCTGAAAAAGATTCACCATTAAGCTATTGGTTTTGGCTGTGGCTTTCCAATTAATGGTTCGTAAATCGTCTCCCAAAACGTATTCTTTAATCTGTTCAAATTCCATACTATGCCCAATACGTCGCATTTTACGTAATCCAAATTCCAACGAATTTTTATTGATATTAAGCATTTCGAACCGCTTTAACTGCTTAAAGCTTGGATAGGTTTTCACCATGGTATCACTATCGAATGTAAATCGTTTCGCGACCAGTCCTAGTTTTGAAGAGGCATAAATATTCAGGTCGCCAAAGTGATATTCACCACGTTCTAGAGGTTTTAACGTGTACTCTAAAGTCACTTTTTTATTAGGAAGAATACTAGTGTTTAATTTGAAATCACGAAGCTGAAACTGAAAAGGTGTTTCGTCTATTACCTCGCAATACACTTTAAAGAAATAGTTATTTTCAATGGCAATTTGAATGGTATTTTCATCTCCATTCGAAAATTTTTCAGGAACGATTCGCTCTCCAACTATTCTTTTACTTCCAAGAAAAACAAAAAGAAAATCTAACAACAAACAAACTAGAAGAATTAATAATAGCAGTTGTGCCACTCCAAATAAAAACGGGACAAAATAACTTACCCCAAACAATACAACAACCCCACTGCAAGCGTAGAAGAATGTTGGTTGTATGTAAAAAGGTTTTAGGAATTTCATCGTGTTAATTTTGCATCTCCTTTCCAATGGAATTCATTTCTTGAAAATTTCCCAATTCCTTTGGGTTAAGCCCATACTTATTGATGCCATAATCGCTATCACCAACAAGGAGCACAAATACATAAAGTGGAATGAGTAAATACCATCCACTATTGCCTCGGTCATGACAGCGCTTTGTACTTTGAGCCAAAAAAAACCAAGAGGAAGGAATCCATAGCAGTATAAACCCCATTACGGCATAGGCAGAGTAAAATTCTTCGCTATATTCATCTAAAAAATAAAATACATAATAAAAAGCCACATACAATGCAATAACCAGAATAACACTAAGAATGTATTCCTTGCGATGAATTCTACCAGTAAATTCAAATGGTTTTTTAAACATTTTCAGTATACTTTTTATCTTGGTATTTCGGTCATTTCAATAATTTGTTGAATGATATCATCACTCGTAAGCCCTTCCATTTCGCGTTCGGGCGTCACTATTACTCTATGGTGCAATACGGGTATAGCGGCTCGTTTAATATCTTCTGGGGTTACAAAATCGCGTCCATTCATAGCAGCAAAAGCCTTACTGGCTTTTAAAATGGCAATGGATGCACGAGGCGATGCTCCTAAATACAGATATTGGTTATTTCGTGTTGCTACAATAATTTGTGCGATATAACGCAACAAGTGTGCTTCAATAAACACTTGAGAAACCAAATGTTGATACGTAGCAATTTGTTCGCTAGTTAAAAAGGAAGCTACTGTATCTGTTTTGGAAATATCTTTTAAATCGTGTTCTCGCTTTAAGATTTCAATCTCATCATCCAGGTTGGGATAATCCACTGTAATTTTGAATAGAAATCGGTCGAGTTGTGCTTCGGGTAACCGATAGGTTCCTTCTTGCTCTACTGGGTTTTGGGTAGCCAATACCATAAAGGGAGGGGCTAAATCATATTGAATTCCATCCATCGTAATTTGATGCTCTTCCATCACCTCAAACAAAGCTGCTTGCGTCTTTGCTGGCGCACGGTTGATTTCATCAATAAGAATCATATTCGAGAAAATGGGCCCTTTTTTGAATTCAAATTCGGTAGTTTTTAGATTAAAAACCGATGTCCCTAAAATATCACTAGGCATTAAATCGGGGGTAAATTGAATTCGACTAAACCCAACCGACAGTGTTTTAGAAAGTAACTTAGCTGTAACGGTTTTGGCAATCCCTGGCACACCCTCAATAAGGGAATGCCCGCCCGCCAGAAGCGATGCGATGAGCATATCAATCATATCCTTTTGCCCCACAATGACTTTTCCTACTTCGGATCGAATCTTTTGTACATTTTGACTTAACTCGCCCAGATCCAACCTGCTTTTAAAATCAAGAGATTCCTCCTCGGTGCCTAACACTTCCTCAACAGGGTCGATATGTTCTGGAGTTTGTGCATCCTCAGGTGTAAACTTTTCGTCTTTTTGTTCTTCCATAGTTATTCTGAATAAAATTCTTCAATGTATGTATTTAGCTGAATTAGGTTACTTTCAAAATATTGTCTTTTGTTGCGTAACCAATCAATGTAATTTATGAGTGTTTTTACCTTTTCTTTTTTCACTCCCGATTTTAAACTCAATCGTTCTATAAAGTCGTCATCCAACTTTGAAGTGTCTAAGTTATACTGTGTGCGTATCCTTTCTAAGAAATAGGTCGATTTTTTTTCAATAATGTTTTTATGGTCTTGGGTTTCGAAGTATAAGTTTGAAATGGTTTTTACAAAAGCAACGGTAGTATTTTCCAAAGGTTTTACCACCTTGACTATGCGCTGTCTTCGCTTGGCATTAAAAATAACGAAAAGAAATATCAGTATTAATGCCAAATACCAAGCCCACCGAAAGGCACGTTGTTCTAGGAACCATCCCAAATCTGAAGATTCCTCGGCTTCATTACTATAGGGCGTTTGATATTTATAAAATGAATCGAAGTAAATATCCTCATCTGGAAAAAAGGATAAAACTCCCTCTACATAGCGGTAGTTATCGTCTTTTAAAATATTGTAATTGGTAAATATTTTAGGCTGTAGGTGTAAATAAATAGTACCATCTTCAAAAGGGACTTTAATAAAGTTGGGCTTTGTTTTTTCTTCATCTGCATAGCCTAATACTTGATGTGAAGAAGGCGGCATCACCCCAAAATAATAATCACCAATGCTGCGGTCAATTTTTGTGTTTTTTTCAGAAAGATTTTTAGGTTCAAATACTAAGTTGGAAATACTATCTTTTTCATTTTGGATATAATCTATATCAATACCTAGTGTATCTACCAGTATTTGTGGAAAATAATAATCTGATATAAATAAAGTATTTCCATGTTCTGCAAAATAGAGTAACTCATCCACAGAGTCATAGGTGAGGGCATTGGAGTTTCCAATTTTTATGTAAGTGCCCTTTGCAATGTGGTCGCCGTAACCGTCTTCAGAATTGGCATAAAAGTAACTCGCCGGCTGGTGATACAGCGTTCGGATTTTCTTATCCTGAAAAATGAGAGCTAATTCTTTGTAAAAAACACTCAATCCGTAGGGCTTGTTGCTTTTTTCGTTAAAAGATTCTTCCCAATCAATAGTTTTGGAGTAGGAAAAATCACAACTTCGAGCCAAAAGAATGACAAGAATAATAATGAGGCCTCCTATGAGATATACCTTTTTCATGAGGCGACCTTTTTAATAAGTTGAACAAAATTCTCCTTAGCGATTTGATATTGCTTTAAGTTAATGGGAAACTCACCGTACCAGATATAATCGTATAAATAGGAGGTAAACTTAAAATCGTTGCTAAAACCCTGTTGTTTTACTTCATAAAAGTATTCTTCGTTGGTTTTGTCTTCTTCAAGTTTTATAAAATTCTTAAGGCTTAAGCGTTTTAAAACTAATATATGATAGAAACGAATGGCGAGTCTATAATCACCATTTTTTTCTGCGGAGGCTATTAAACCTTCAATATCGGTTTGTTCAATATTTTCAACCGAAAAATCTTCGTGAGTTGTAATCTCTGTATTCTTTTTGGAACTAAAAAGACTTGTTCCGCCTTCATTTATAAGAATGTAAGCGAGGTAGATTACCGCAAGAATGAGGGCAATGACAAAAATCCAATTAAGAAATTGGAATCTAGGAACATCACCGGTAAATTCTTCCTCATTATTTTCCTCGTCGATTTCGGTTTTCTTATTTTCAAACTCTTCAAATTCACCACTTCCCCTTCGCGTGTAACGAACAACCTCTTTCCCTTCATAGTTAAACTTTTCATTGTTGTAACGCTCTTTAAAATCTTCATCAAATATTCGTTTCGGCTCATTTTGAGCATCCGAAACCTGAAGCCAAAAGCAACAAAGTATAATAGTAACTAATCGCGCTACTTTGGAAAAGAATTGTAAGCTATGCTTCATGAAGTCTCCCCGAAGTTAAAATTGATTGATGCATTTTTTTCTGAACCACAAAAGGATAGATAAGATAGTAGTACCCAATGAGGGACAGTGTTAACAGAATGATTCCTACCGAAAGAAAATTTGGCATAACATTGGAATATCGAGTAACAAACCCTTCTAAAAACCCTGCCGAAAAGGTAAACGGAAAGGTACTAATCAAAATTTTCACACCCACTTTCACCCCTCGTTTAAAAGATTCCATCCTTGAATATGTACCCGGAAACAGAATACTAGCTCCTAAAATAAGACCCGCGGCTGCTTCAATAACAATGGCAAATATCTCCATGGCTCCGTGAATCCAAATCCCTCGAACACTTTCCCAAAACACCTCTTTTTCATAAAAGAAATACTGAAAACTCCCAAGCATTATGCAATTTTTAAAGAGCACCCATAGGGTTCCAAATCCGCCAAAAACTCCTAAAATAAAAGCAATAAGCCCAACTTTTAAATTATTTACTGTGATGCCAATAAAACTACCCCAATTGCTTCCGCTTTTATATACTGCAACGGGATCGCCAGCTTCAATATTTTCTAAAGTCATATTCACATAGGCATCGCCTAAAATAGAACGTACAAACTCTCCATCATTGGCTGCCGAAATAACGCCAATGGCTGTAAATAGTGAAAAAACAGCAAAAGCGATATAAATAAACTTTCGGTATTGGTAGGTGAGGAGGGGAATTTCCGTTTTCCAAAAACCCACGATCCTATTGGTGTCTTCTCTTTTGGTTTTATAAATTTTCTGAAATGCCTTCGCCGCTAACTGATTTAAATACCCAATAATCTTACTTTTGGGATAGAAGGTTTGTGCGTACGATAAATCGTTGATAATTTGAATGTATTCCGAAGCCAATGCATCGGGGTCTTTAAGGTCATCGTTGAAGATTGCTTTTTCAAACTTCAGCCATTTTTCCTTATTTTGTTTGATAAAAGCAACTTCCCTCATAACTTTACCAAATTAAAAAAGAATATGCCAGAGTTACAAATTAACACAACCCAAAATGTAAAAATAAATTACACGGCAGCAGGGGCAGGAGAACGACTTGTGGCATACTTTATAGACTCGTGTATTAAATGGGGATACCTCATTATTTTAAGTTGGGGATTTGGGGCTTTTGAAAACATGGACGAGTGGTCACAAATAGGTATTAGCACCGTATTAAGTTTACCGGTCGTTTTTTACACATTATTGCAAGAATTATTTTTAGATGGACAAACCCTAGGAAAAAAAGCCATGAAAATTAGAGTGGTGAAAATTGACGGATATCAGGCTTCACTGGCCGATTATCTCATTCGTTGGTTTTTCAGAATCGTAGATATTTACATTTTTGGAATGGGGTTGTTTTTTATTGCCTTCAGTAAAAAATCACAACGCATTGGAGATATGGCGGCTGGGACTTCGGTCATTTCCCTAAAAGATAAAGTATTAATGAGTCATACCATTTTAGAAAACTTAAAAGAAGGATACAAACCAACCTATCCCACAGTAATTAAATTGTCCGATAACGATGCTCGGATTATTAAAGAAACCTATACCTCGGCCAAGGCTTCCAAAGATTTTAAAACGCTTATAAAACTTCGTACTAAGATTATGGAAGTTGCCGAAATTAAAGACCGAAAACACAAAGACGATATCGAGTTTATTGATATAATTTTAAAAGACTATAACTACTATACCCAGAACATGTGAGCTTATTTTTAATTATTGACATTTTAGGAACCATTGCCTTTGCCGTGTCTGGAGCCTTAACAGCTATGAATAAGAAACTCGATATTTTCGGGATTTTTATCATTGCTATTGTAACTGCTTTAGGCGGAGGAACCCTACGTGATGTTTTAATAGACGCCCCCGTAGCATGGATGCGTGATCTTACCTTTGTGTACGTAATAATAGGAGCTACCATTGTTGCGGTAGTATTTAAGAAGAAGCTTAACTATATTCGAAAGTCCTTGTTCTTATTCGATACCATTGGGATAGCCTTGTATACCATAGTTGGGGTTGAAAAGGGAATCGCAGCCGATTTCCCACCGCTTATCTGTATTGCCTTAGGAACGATGTCTGCCTGTTTTGGCGGGGTGATTCGGGATATTTTATGTAGTGAGATTCCTATTATTTTCCGAAAGGAAATTTATGCTACTGCTTGTATTATGGGCGGATTAAGCTACTTTTTATTACTGAAAACGCCATTGTCATCAGATGTAATAGTGATACTTTCAGGCTCGGTGGTGATTACCATTCGCCTTTTTGCGGTGGTTTTTAAATGGTCGCTACCAAGTATTTATAAGGAGTAACTTTATTCTATAATTTCAGCCTTGATAAACACATTTTGTAAAGGCCATTCGCCATCGTCACGAGGTAATTTAGAAATGGTATCCACTACATCCATTCCTTGGGTGACTCGCCCAAAAATGGTATAGTTTCCATTGAGGTGTGAAGTGTATTTATCAGGTCCTAGAAAAATAAAAAATTCATAAGGTGCCGTTTGTTTGTCTGGATTCTCTCGGTATTCTTTTGCTCCCGATACCGTACCTCTTGTATGTTTTCTTCCGTTTTCCAATTCGGCAGGAAGCAAATAGCTAAAGCCTAATTTTTTACGTTTCATAGGTGTGGCTTTAGTATCACTATTTCCCGCTTGAATAATAAAATCGGGGACAACCCGATGAAAGAAGGTATTATCAAAATATTGTTGTTTTACAAGGTAGATAAAGTTAGCGCGGTGTAAGGGGGTATCTTTGTATAATTCTATAAAAATATCACCAAATCGAGTGCTTATTTTTACCTTGGTTTCGGGGTTTTCTTTCCCGTATTCAGTTAAAAAGGAAACCACATTTTTATTGGTTATTTCGGGATATTGAGCTGTTTGTGGCTTTTTTTCCTTTACAACTTCTTCTTTTGCAACAGAATCTTTTACAGTTTCTTTAATGGCTTCTACTTTTTCTTCGGAAGTCTTTTGTTTATCTTCACAGCTTATAAAAAATAGAAAAAGGAGTAATACGCTAAAGAGAGCTTTCATCGATGCAATTTTCAGAATTCGAAAAACAGATAGTAAAGGTAAAAAATTTGGAACTTCCAGGGGAGGATTTTCATTTTAAGATGGCGCCTTTAGAACGATTAAAAGAAATGAAGGAGCGTGCTTTCCAAATGCAATCGGCAAAGAAAGCCGCTGTATTATGCCTTTTTTATCCCTCTATTGAAAATGAAACACGGTTTGCCTTAATCCTCAGGAAAACCTATAAAGGGGTGCATTCTGCTCAAATTGGTTTTCCAGGCGGAAAAGTGGAAGATATAGATACTTCACTTGAGGACACCGCTTTACGCGAAACGGAAGAAGAAGTAGGAGTTCCTCAAAGTCATATTCAGGTTTTAAAACAACTTACCGAAGTATACATTCCACCTAGTAACTTTTTTGTGCATCCTTTTATGGGGATTACACTACAAACCCCCAACTTTGTACCACAAATTGAAGAAGTGGAAGCCTTGGTGGAAGTGCCTTTGTTAGAATTTTTGGATGACCGAGTAAAAATTACTCAAATCCTTTCTACCAGCTATGCAAAAAATATTGAGGTCCCCGCATTTAAATTGCAAGGGCAAGTGGTTTGGGGTGCTACCGCAATGATGCTGAACGAAGTACGAGAAATACTACAAAAAATAGTCTAAGCATGCTTTTTTAGTATCTTTGCATTTCAAAAATTACGTTGAAAACTTTATGGGGCTTTTCAAGAAAAATCCTTTTGGACATATACTTTTCCTTAAAAAATGGCTCATCCGTATTTTGGGTGCGCTTACACACAGACGCTTTAAAGGGTTTAATCAATTACAAATTGAAGGAAGTGAAATTCTAAAAAAACTCCCTGATACCAACGTCCTTTTTGTGTCCAATCACCAAACCTATTTTGCCGATGTGGTGGCCATGTTCCACGTATTTAATGCCAGTTTAAGTGGTAGGGACGATAGTATTAAAAATATTGGGTATTTGTGGAACCCTAAACTCAACATCTATTTTGTGGCAGCTCGTGAAACCATGCAATCGGGTTTGTTGCCTAAAATTCTTGCCTATGCGGGATCTGTAAGTATCGATAGAACGTGGCGTGCACAGGGGAAGGATGTGAATAGGCAAGTGAAGATGAGCGATGTAAGTAATATTGAAAAGGCGCTAGATGATGGTTGGGTGATTACATTTCCACAAGGGACGACTACACCTTGGAAACCTATAAGGCGTGGTACCGCTTTTATTATAAAACAAAACAAACCTATAGTAGTGCCAATTGTTATCGACGGATTTAGACGCTCGTTCGATAAAAAAGGCATCCGAATTAAGAAACGTGGTATCCTTCAGTCTATGGAAATTAAAGAACCTTTGGATATTGATTACGAAAATGATTCTATGGAGGCCATCATAGAAAAGCTTGAATACGCAATTGAGCAACATCCATCCTTTTTAAAGGTAATTCCAGCCGATGAACTTCAGAAAGAAGAAGAGCTCAACAAAACCCGTCAATGGAAATACAAAAAGGAAAAAGAGAAATCAGATACCTAATTCTCCAATCTTCCATATCTATACTTCAATCTTCTTTAATTCCTTATAGTTTCGTTTGAGTCTACGTAGCAGTAGTCCATAAATAATCCAATAGAAAAGGATAAGAAAACCAATAATAATGATACCCCCAATAATATTGAGGCTAATAAATGTTTCTGCGGGTACTGCGGCAAAAAGTTCATCGCTCTCCAAAAGTTGATGGAGTTTTTCTTTATTGAAATAATAATACAGATTGGTAGCAAACATCAGTAGGGCTGCCATCCCGATATTGTAATACACAAAGTAACGTACTGTTTTACGCGTATTCAGGATATTCTTCATTAATTTTTTAACCGAATTGGTCACCTGAATTTTCCGATGGTTTTTATAAAACAAATAGATAAACACAAAGACAACAGCATAGTTAATAATGTTTAAGGCCAAGAAAATTTCATTGAGCCCCATTCCTTCCTGAAACTTTTTACTCGATTCTGGAACAAAGAAATACAAGGTGGTCCACAGGACCATTTCGGCAATGCTTATGTAAAAAATCCATTTTACCATAGAGGAGGATTTTTTCAATAGCATAGGATAAATATCCTTAGAGGTAAACTTAGGGAACTCCTGCTCTCTAGTCTGCCATTCTCTCTTTAAAATATCTAATTCGTCCATACTTTTAGGGGTTAAGAATGGTTCTCAACTTTTCTTTTATTCTATTCATTTTTACTCGGGCATTCACTTCAGAAATACCCAAAGTTTCTGCAATTTCTCTGTAATTTTTATTTTCGAGATATAGGAACACAAGGGCTTTATCTATATCGCTCAACGTTTTTACAGCAGTGTACATTAATTTTAATTGTTCTTCAACCAAAGGGTCGTACTCTTCGGCAGTAATTTTAAAACTTACACCTTCAAAATCCTGCGTTTTCACACTGCGTTTGCTCTTTCTATACAGTGTTATTGCTGTATTTAAAGCCACTCGGTACATCCAGGTACTAAACTTAGCCTCTCCGCGAAACTTAGGAAAAGCCTTCCATAATTGGATAGTTATTTCCTGAAACAAATCATTATGCGAATCTTTATCGTTGGTGTACAAACGACAGATTTTATGCACAATGTTTTGGTTCTCTTCAAGCTGAGCAACAAAACTATGTTCGAGTTCTTCGGTCAATGGTCTTTTGGTTAACTGTAGAGTTAGTAGTGTAACCAGATTAATTGTTACACCTTACAAATATATTTATTGTTTAATGGTAACAGGGATGGGGCTTCCAGAGCTTACCCAGCTACCACCAATTTCATCGATATTTACATCTAACTCGTCACTGGTGTCGATGCTTTTAATATTGACTTTCATCTCATCGTAGGTGTCAATACTTTTAACATTTACATTCAATTCGTCATAAGTATTAATGTCAACAATACGCACATCGATGGTTTCCATATCACTAATAGGAACCAAGCGGTATTCATTGGAGGTGAGTCCTTCGGTAGGCGTATCGGTAGCATGAGCCTTCGGAATAATCTCAAACTCCTTTACCACATTAATAGTTAAACATACCGCGATAACGGTTAATACAATTTTGGTATACATATCGGTTTTCATAAGTGAAAGATTTAATGATTATTGAAAAAGTGGAATCAATTTTCATTCCGAAAAGTGACCAACTTTACATCGTTTGTTTTTCCTTTCAAGGTGTGTTCTCCCAGCAAGTGATGGGTAATCTTTTTAGGCAAGGGTTGCACAATCTTCAAAAAGTCTTCCGATGCCAAAATAGGAAGCCCCAATTCGTTACACTTTGCCTGAATACGCGCAGCGGTATTGACCACATCGCCAGAAAAAACAATTTCTCGCTTTACATAGCCCACTTCTCCTACCATAGTTGGACCATAATGAAAGCCTGTTTTAAACGTGGGAACCGTGCCGTAGGCTGCTTCAAAATAAGGGGCTTTCTTTTCAATAAGTTGTAACATACGGTAGTAACAGCGCAAAGGCCGTTTGTTAAACGGTATTCTCTTCACCTTCCACGTCACCACAATTTCATCTCCTACATACTGATAGATTTCTCCTTTGGTTTCGGTAATAGCAGGGGATATGTAGTTAAAAAAGTCCTTCAGAAAATGAAAATAGCGTTCTTCGCCAAGCCTTTCAGCAATGGTGGTGGCATCATTAATATCGGTAAACATAAAGACCCTATTTTCCTTTTTAGGATGAAAATAGCGCCCAATTAAATAATCGGGAAACACCCCAGGACCAAATTTTTCTCCCACCAACAGAAAAATAAGCGTCATCACCACAATGGCTAACCAGATAAGATAATTTTTTATAAAAATAGCTTCCGTAAAGAAATAAGGAAGGTCGTTAAAAACCTTTTCGTCCCACATAGGCATGGCGTGTTCTAAACTCGCCAAATACAAACCTCCAAAAGCCCCAATAAAGACCGCTACAACCGAATAGGCAATTATGATAAAACTAAGTGCCACCCAAAATTTGTACTTCCGTAACCAATATTCCATCAGGTTGACGGTAAAAACACCTCCAATAAACCCCGCAATGAGGGCGACCAATAAATAGGCTATAAAAGCCCCTTGAAAGTCATAATCTGCAGGTAGGGCGTGGTTGGTAAGTAGGGTGAAATAATCGTATAGAAAAATAGCAACCGCCAGACACACCCAAACCACCAAAATGGTAAAGGCTCTACGGAAGTAGAAATAGAAGCGGGCTAAATTCATAGCGAGTTAACAATTTTTGTACTTGTCATTAAGTCCAACACCTTGCTGAATCATAGGAATAATTTTATCCAATCGTTTAGCTTTGGTAGCTTCTTGTTTGGCAGTGGCAATGTAGTCTGCGTATTCGCGTTGTTTTCCAGGGGTTAATTTTTTAAACGCTTCATGAAAGCTAGCATCCTTTTTAAATGCGTCCTTTAAATAAGGGGGAATGCTTACACCCACTCTTCGCTCTATTTTCACTTCTTTTCCAGCAAGGCAGTTTTCAATAGCCTCCTGGATATAATCCAAGACCAATTCCTCTGGAATCTCCTCATCGCGTTCAAATCGCCATTGCCGCATGGCTTTGGTTTTACCCTCTTGGGCATTCAATAGTTTTTTTTGTAAATCTTTTAAAAATACCCCTTGATGAAACCAAAGGGCATAATGATTTTTAAATCCCACAAAGCCAGCGACTAACTTTCCGTTTAACGTATAGGTAGGGCTTCCCCATTTAATTTCTTCTAGTAATTCTGTTTTCTGAAATATAGCACGGAGGGTTTCAAGCTCCGTTTTCCATTGTGCTTGCTTAGCTATAAATGCATCGACCGTTTTAGTGGAAGCCATGGTATTATTTTTTTATAAATTTTAAACTGGTAGTACCTTCGGCTGCGCGAAGTTTGATAAAATAAATTCCTCCTTGCAAAGCGGAAACATCTATACTTTCTGAAAATGGCGTGCTAGACATCACAAGCTTTCCGTTCACATCCATAATTTGATAACTGGTAATAGTCACCGAAGGGTCTTTTCTTATATGAAGTGTATCCAAAACTGGGTTAGGAAATACCGAAACCTGATCTTGTAATTCTTCTCCTGCTACCGAAAGAAAATCATCATATAACCCTTGCAATATATCAATGGGTTCTATCCCCGAGGCCTGCTGCCCCACATTTAACCGAATATAAGGATCTGCAGGATCGTCTTCTGGACGATATACCAGTAAATAAGCAGTGGTGGAGGAGGTACCCGCAGACAAACAGCGAGAATCGGCACCAGCAAAGTTAGCACCTTGCATCGCCGCCATCAATTTGTCGGCAAGGGTACCTGTGGTGTTGTTAAAATTGGCTTCCATATTGTCAATGACACTTACATCCAGTAAAATATTTCCTTGAATGCTAAACGTGGCTCCTTGGCGGTCTTCCTTATAATCATCGGTAGAGGTACCAGAAAATCCTGCGGTACGTGGATCGCCATTTTCATCGAAATCGGCAATACCGTATTGTCTATATTCAGGATTAAAATTTTGTGAGTTACACGCATCGTTATTGTAGAGCCAATCGATTATTTCTTGCGGACTTGAGCCGCCTTCCATTTGGGTAATGGCGTTATTCAAATTCACATTAGGGATACACACGTAGGCTTGCGAATTAACACCCCCACGCCCAGGAATGATTTTGGTAATGATGTCAATAATCCCACCGCTTCCCACACCGGTCACACAGGAAGCTCCTGCAGAGCCTATTTCTCCTGTAGTGGGATCTACGGCAATAATAGAAAAGGTGTCTTGGGCTTGAAGCTGAAAACTTAAAGCAACAAGGGCAATAAAGGAGTATAGTTTTTTCATTTGAATTATTGTTTCGATAAAGATACCATTTTTTGTTTTTCACAATTCAGAAAGGAAAAATAACAATTCGGTACTTTTACTTTTTCAAACCAACCTAATGATTGCACTTTTGAACCATCAAACACAATCAATCAAAAAATGAACATTTTTAAAGCATCTTTACTTTTCCTTTTTACTTTCTTTTCCTTAGTTGGTTTTGCACAAACTCAAATTTCAGGAACCATCACTCAGAAAAACGGAACCCCCATTGTAGGAGCCAATATCTATTTGGAAGGCACGTACGACGGTGCCTCCAGCGACGACCAAGGAAGGTTTTCCTTTACCACCGACGAAACAGGCATCCAAACCCTTGTAGCCTCCTTTGTGTCCTTCGAGCCCATGTATATGGCGGCGGATGTCTCCCAAATGAAAGACCTCAAGTTGGTCCTAAAAGAAGATGTCAATTCCTTAGACACCGTAGTCATCTCGGCTGGAAGCTTTCAAGCAGGGGACAACAGCAAAGTAAGTGTGTTAAAACCCTTAGATGTGGTTACCACCGCTAGTGCCTTGGGTGATTTTGTGGGTGCCCTACAAACGCTACCCGGAACCACCACCGTAGCTGAGGACGGCCGACTCTTCGTTCGTGGGGGGGATGCTGGGGAAACGCAAATCTTTATCGATGGGATTCGGGTGTTTACCCCCTATACCCCCACCACCAATAACATTCCCACACGCGGTCGGTACAGTCCCTTTTTGTTCGACGGAATTACCTTCTCCACAGGAGGGTATTCTGCAGAGTACGGACAAGCCCTCTCTTCGGTACTGCTATTAAACACTATCGACGAGCCCGAACAAGAAAAGACAGACATTGGTATTATGTCCGTAGGTGGTACGCTGGGGAATACCCAAAAATGGGAAAACAGCTCCCTTAGTTTTAATGCTTCGTATATCAATTTAGCACCCTACTTGGCGGTATTTAAAGACCGAAACGATTGGGAGAAACCTTTTGAAGCATTTGGAGGGGAAAGTGTGTTTCGCCAAAAACTGGGTAAGGGATTGCTAAAATGGTACACTGCTTTCGATGCGACCAATTTTGAACTCACCCAAGAAGATATCAACCTACCAGACGGACTTCATTTTAAACTAAAAAACAACAACCTCTATACCAACGCCAGTTACAGCACCGATTTAGGCAACCGTTGGGACATCGAAACGGGCGGAAGCTTAACCCGTGCCAATAACCAAATAGGGATTGAAGACAATGATATTGACAATGTGGAACTCTCGGCCCACCTAAAACTAAAACTGAGAAAGAAGTTTAGCAACCAATTTAAATTGTATATGGGTGCCGAACAGTTTTTTACCGACTTTACCGAAGACTTCCAAAATCCAAGCGTACCGAAAATTACCTATGGCTATACCAACAACATCACGGCAGCCTATGCCGAAGCCGATTATATCTTTTCAAAAAAGTTGGCTGCCAAAGTAGGGGTGCGAGGGGAGTACAGCGGACTTTTTAACCAGTTTACCCTATCCCCACGAGCCTCGATTGCCTATAAAGCTTCTAAGCACGGGCAGTTTTCCTTGGCGTATGGTGACTTTTACCAAAACCCATTAAGCGATGTGCTTAAGTTTACTAATAATCTGGAAGCCCAAAAGACACAGCACTATATTCTTAACTACCAATACTCGCATAAGGACCGTATTTTTAGAGCCGAAGCCTACCACAAGGCCTATACCAACCTAGTAACCTACGATACCAACTTTGCCGACTTTAGCAGCACCTACACTAACGATGGCGATGGTTATGCCCAGGGGATCGATATCTTTTGGCGTGATAACCAAAGCATAAAAAATGTAGATTATTGGGTGAGCTACTCCTATCTTGATAGCGAACGCAAGTACCAAAACTATCCCACCAAAGCCACACCGCCCTTTGCCAACGACCACAACCTCTCGGTAGTGGGGAAATACTGGATAGGCGACTGGAAAAGCCAGGTGGGCTTTAGCTACCAATTTGCGAGTGGTCGTAGCTACACCAATCCCAACGAGGTTGGGTTTTTACAAGAACAAACCAAAGCCTATAACAGTGTAAGTCTTAACTGGGCGTATTTACTCTCCCCACAAAAGATTTTATACTTCTCGGTAAACAATGTACTAGGCACCAAAAACATTAACGGCTACCAATACGCTGATGCACCCAATGCCAACGGTACTTTTGACCGTAGAACCTTACGTCCCGCCGCAGACCAGTTCTTTTTTGTAGGCTTCTTTTGGACGATTAGTGAGGACGGCAAGGACAACCAGTTGGATAATTTATAAACACTGTCACACTGAGCCTGTCGAAGTGCTTTCAAGATCGTTGGATAATTTGTAACGCATTCTTTTTTGTGAAACCTAATTTAGTCTATTTTACATAATACTTGAATACGAACTAACACGAAGTAAATACGAAGTAGATACGGAGTTAATACGGAGTTGATACGGAGTAAACACTAATTTATATACATTGTAAATAACAGGTGATGACAGGTTTATGTAACTCTATAGTTTTCTTACATTTTCTATTTAATTTGTTCTTTTTTCATTGCCAAAAAAGAACCAAAAAGTCTAGCCTGTCAATTCTTTTTCACCCATTACGCCTTCTATTCGGAACACGTACAACTCGACTGCTTACATCAGTCTCAAACAGTACTTAGTTCTTGTCGAATATTCAGGCTATGGGTCCCGAAGTCGAATTGGATGGCGATGTGCTTCATTATGGAGCTTTTCTGTGACATATTCTACTGAAAAGGAATTTTTTACTTACCCTATAAATGTTAAAATTTTGACCCTCTATTACTACGTAATAGCCTAAGTAGCTGAAATCTAATTTGTAAGAAAAAACTTGCAAGTTTAAAATTTTTGTTTTTAGTTTGGATTTCCGTTTGCTATTTCTGAACGGTTAACTCCCCACGAATTTTATTGTTTTGATATCACCATGGAAGGGTGCACACTTCCTGCCTGATATATTTAACTAATGTGTAATCGGGTGTATTGGTTACTTGCCATAGTAGCCATTGCCCTTAAATTTTAGAAAATATGGCAAAGAACAATTCATTTATTAAATTGGAAGGAACTCTGGATGGGTTGACCTTCTATGAAAAAAACGGAGAGAACTTCGTTAAGACCAAGAGTACGATTAATAAAAATCGTATCCAAAACGATCCAGCATTTGCACGGACTCGTGAGAACATGCAAGAATTTGGCGGTGCCGCCAAAGTAGGTAAGGCTTTTAGAGAAGCCTTTGGAAGTATTGTGAAGCTTATGGGCGACACCTACATTGCTTCTCGTCTTGCGGGAGCAATGAAGCGTATTAACCGAAATGGTGCAGGATTGCGTGGACAGCGTGATTTTGATATTGTGGGTAATGCGGATTTGCTAGTGGGGTTTGATTTTGATGAGAAAACTCCATTGGGTGCTCAATTTTTTGCACCCTACGATAAGCCGACCCTTAACGCCAACAGAGATGTGGCTACTTGGACTGTTCCTGATTTTAATACCGATAACTTTATTACTAAGCCTGAAGGAGCCACTCATTGCCGTTTGGTTTTGGCTAGTGGGTTATTGAGTAATTATCAATGGGAAAGTGCCTTAGCGAGTTATGAACCTGTGAATGAGGATGAAAACTCGAAAGGGGATGTTGCCTATAGCGCGGATATACCCTTACAAGGGGATGTTGGAGCTGTTACTACCCTTACGGTTGATTTGGGTATTGGTGCAGCACTACCCGCCACCATTGCTAATCTTGTGAGTATTGGTATCATCTTTTACCAAGAAATCAATGGGCAATTGTATGAACTGGCTTCTGGTAATGCTATGAAGTTGGTTGTGGTTGGATAATGTTGTTAAACCCTACGGTTATTTTGTAACTGTAGGGTTTTTAATTTCTTTTTGTAAACGTAATGTGACTCAATAAAATTGAGAATATTTTGTTAATTATGTTGAAAAGGGGAAAGAGAAGAATAATTTATTTTTTAACAAAATCAATTCCTACTCTTAAGGGGTAACCAAAAGCTTTATTTGCTATTCTTTGAGCATAATTTTCTTTGAGGGTACCGATTAAAGAAAATTGAACTTCTTGACTATTATATTTTGCTTTAATTATGCTGTGCTTAATCTTATTATTTGTAATATTAAAGGTTTTAGGTTTCAAAGTTATCGAAGAATTTTCCCATTGAATAGCTTCAATTTCATCATCAATCTTTATAAAAGATAAGTATTTACCATCTGTATTATCAAGAACTGCTTCTTTTTGTTTGGTCGTTTTACCAGCTAAAGTTCCTTCAACAAACCAATATTGAAATTCTAATTTTTTAGGATTTAAACAATCGCAATGAGGTGTTACGCAAATAAAATATCTTACTTCTTCAATAATATCCCCTGATTGAAGAGTTTTAGATATAGTTGTTTTGAAAATGTCCCCAAAACGAACAAAATCTATTTTTTTTCGCTCCTCCATATTTAATTTATTATAGAAGTAATTCAGATAGTAAGTTTGCTTATGAAAGTTGGTTTTATCTGCTAAAAATTGCTCTTGTTTTTCATCTCCATTAATCTGATTATAATAGTCATTTAAAACTTTAAATATCTTCAAATCATCTTCATAAAGAAAAGAGGAGACTTGATCTTTCATAACACTAATTAAAAAATCAGTGAACAAATAATCATTTTGGGAGTTTTTGTTTTTATGGTAAAAGAATGCCTCTTCACTAACATTATCAAAATCTTTACCAATGAATGCAGAATTTTCCTTAAATCTATTCCGCATTTCAAGCCCCATCAAGGTGAGGAATATGTTATGTTCATTTAATAAAGATTCAAGGAAATTATCATATAAATCGTCACCGCTGATATTCTTTCCAAAAATCTTAACAATGGTATGATTAATATAGAATGTAATACCATCATTAGATTTCTTGAGGGTATTTGGATTATCAAAAGAAGAATATTTTAATTCTTCATTATCCTCGGAGAGGATAGTTTTTAGCTTTTGGTATGAGGCATTGATGTTATCACCTACCAAATCTTTTATTCTATTTGCAAAGTAATCACTTAAACTATAATTATCTAAAAATACTTGTTCTTCTTGCTGCGGATTAGTAGAATTTACTATGTTATCAATAAATTCCTCTAACTCTACCCATTCTGGTTCATTTTTATCTATAACCCAAAAATTTTCTAATTCTGTTCCATTAAAAATTTCTCTATATTCTGATTTTAATTCTGGTTCAACTTTACCCCAGAAAAAACGATTTAACTCTTTTTTTACATCATCGGAATTCTCTTGAGTATAGATACAGGCAAAGTGAAGACTTTTTCTTTTGACTGCCTCATCTAATATATTAAGGGCTTCTTGATGTTCATTGCCTACCAATTGCCAATCAAGAATCAATAAATCTTTGTTTTTTAAATAAAATTCTTTGTTTTTTTTCCAACCAGATTTGGTAAATTTGAATGAATGTAATAGGCAGTTTTTAGATTTAAAGTCTTCATATAGTGCCAAAGTTCGATTGTGATCGGTTACAAATGCTGGGGAATAGTTTTTTGATTTAAAACTCTCTAGAGCTTTGTCATCAATAAAAATGGCTGATGCAATAGAATCTTCTAAAATGCTTCTTGACACCAAATTATATGTTAGTACTTCCGCCATATTTTTTACTTTTCAATTCTATTTCCAATAATAAAGGCTGCCCCATTAAGGATGTTATATTTGTTGTCATTTGTAGCCCACAGGTCGAGACCAACAGATTTTAAATTGTCTTTGGATAGATACAATCCCAGACCTCTACCTTTTGGTCTCCGAGTATAGAATAGTTTGAAAATTTCTTCTAAATCATTTTCTTTGATTTTTGGGCCATTATTTGCAATAATGAATAATTCGCTTTCAGGTTCAAAATCTAAAACTATTTCTGGCTTTTCAATTGAACGTAACCAATAAATTGCATTATTAATTATATTAATGTACGCTGGAAGTATTACAGATTCAAAAGTATATACTCTTGAGTTAATGAAAGCAGCTGTGGAGTGAAATTGAATATTTTCATCTTTAAATGATTCACTAAAAAAGTTTAAAAGATAGTCTTGAATTTCGGAGCCGACAATGTGTTTTTTTGTCCTCCTAGACCTTCTATATAATGGATTTAAGGACTGGTATTTAGTATTAAGGTGTTCAAAGGCATTTTTTAAATACTTATAATGTTTATCAGACTCTTTGGTGTCTTTAAGGTATGCTTCGATAGAACTTATGGATGTATCTAATTGGCTATACATCGCATTTAATTCGTGATTGATTATTTCTACTGAAATCCCTAATTGAGCCAAGTTTTTAAAGTCCCCTAATTCTTGTAAAGCCATTTCATATCTATCCTTATAATAGCCTACTAAAGCATCATCATCGACATCAAAATTTAATTTTAATAAGTGTTCTGATTTAGCGTCCAGAAGATTTTGGTATTCATTTTTTATAATACTGAAAGCTGAATCTAAGGTTGTAATGCTATCTTCTAATTTTTCTCTAGTAGGAGGGTTGGGAATGTTTTCTTCATATATGCCGCGTAATTGAGATTTATACTCATTTTCAGTTATTTCAAATTCGTTGCCAATCTTGTTAAATGCTTCTTTGATGCTTGCTTTACTATTTTCTGTAATTAAATCAAGAAGCTCAACGAAATTGTTGAACTTATTCTTATACTCATTTAATAGCTGTTTTTCTTCAACCTTTTCTAGTGCCAGTTTACGAATATTTTCAAGCTTATTAAGCTCATTCAAATATTTAGAATAAGTATCTTCTATATTTTCAAAAGAAACTTCCTCTCTAGCATTCAATTTAAAACGCTTAGGGCGCTTTGGTTTCAGACCTTGAAAATCTGATTTAGTTTTTTCTATCTTTCTTAATGTTGTTTCTATTTCTTGATAAATAATTTCGCTTTGTGAAAGCTTATTAGCTAGTAATTGGTAAAGAGAATTGAATTCATCGCATAAGGATTTTAACTTTTTTGGAATTTCTTTTAAATTCTCCTTAAATTGTTTTCTTTCTTCCTTTTCCTTTTCCTCTTCTTCTTTAGCCGAAGCTTTAGCCGCTTTTATTTTTTCTAATTGGCTTTGCTTGACATCTTTTTTGGCATCTGTACCAAAATACTCACGAGCTAAATCCTGAAAAAGTCCTTCAAGATGAATTCTAAAATCTCGAAAAGCTTTATTGTTTATAAATCCCTCTCGACCAGCCTTGTCCCTGAGTTCATTGTTTTTATCTCTAGATAAATCTATATAACCAAACATTCTTCTATAACTGAAAAAGTAAGTACCAGCTCTCAAGGTACGTCTCTCTTCAAAATTCAAAAAATCTGTTCTAGGTCTACCATAAGGAAGAACCCTTAAGTCGTCCCTATAAATATATAAACCTCCAAAGGCATTCAATTTTTCATTATAATACTTAAAAATATTATCATCCAATGAAGATTCCGATTTTCCAGGTACATACCCCAATTTAATTTTGAACTCACCATAGAGGGTTTTCTCACTTGCTGGTCTATTTGGTCGATATACATAATTTTTAATGACTTCATCATAAATACGTATAGTTCCAGAGAATGTTCCAAACTCATCAAAACAACCATCTATCAAATGATCTGGACTTTCAAAATCACTCTTAGAAAAGAAAGAATTACTACTAATAAAATCTCTTTCTCCCGTTTCATCTTTTATTAAAAAAGATGTGTTTATAGGAGCATCATCAGGATTGAATTTAAATTCATTATAAAAGCCAACTAAACCAGTTCTAATTTCATTAACTGTTTCAATATCCTGATCATCAGCATTATTTTGTTGAGAATTCCATTTCTTTACTAACGCAAATTGCTCATTTGGGTTGAAGACAATAAACTTTGTTCCGTGGATATCGTCTGAATCACCAATTAGTTCTTGAACAATTTCATCTTCAAAGAAATCATTCAATTTTAGATTTTTCACATCATTGATAATAGCTTTCTTTAGCTTTATTTGATCTGACCATTTCTCATCAATTTTTTCTTGTGCAATGGGGTCAATTGAAATCAAATTTGATAGAAACTCTTCTTGTAGATTTTTAAATTTTTCCCTGAATGATTCTAATGTAATAATTTCAGCAATGGGTATAGTCACTTCGCTTAAAAATAGATCATAATTCTCAAGAATCCTCCAATCAAAAAATAAAGCTTGTAGTGGGCTCCCAATTTTTTTTGAAAGCATTAACATTGGTGATCCTAAATAAGAGACGGATAGTCGACCAATTCCTTTTTCGCCCATAATGGGCCTTGGATCTTTCCAAAGTGTATCTGGTCCTTTTTCAGGTTTCTTATTACGACTTTTAGAATCTGTTCCTAATATTAACCACTTTTCTTCTATATCATCTTTACTCATTCCTTTGCCATCATCGGACAAAACAATGAAATTGGATTTTACATCTTCGTATCCTTGTGTATAAAATATTAGTTCTAAATCATCAGCATAAGCGTCAAAACCATTTTTCCAAAGTTCACTTATTGCTGTTGGTAAATCTGCAATTTGACCTTTCCCTAATAAATCTACCGCTCTGGCCTTAGTCCTAAATTGCATTAATATGGTTTTGGGTTATTGCTTTGCCAATGGCAGTAGCATACTTTGGAGGCACAGCATTACCAATCATTCTTGCAATACCAGCAGTACTATTCCCTTTAAATTTGTAGGTTTTGGGGAAGGATTGTAAAGTAGCTCCTTCTCTTATAGATAAAGCTCGGTCTTCTTCTGGATGTACAAATCTTCCATTTGAAATACTAAAAAATTTTGTGGTAATTGTAGGAGAGGGTCTATTCCACCATAAACGTCCAAAAGTATCTTTAAATGAGTCATCTCTTCCGATAAAACAATTTAATTGTAATTCAGGGTCATCAGCAAAGTCAAGTCGGTTCCCACCATCTTTTTTTACCTTCTTTAATCGTTTTTTATTTATAAAACTAATGCGGGGAACAGTGTGTAGAAAATCTGTTTTGTCTTTATGCCCAGCATTTATTTTAGGAAATCCATTTTCAACTCCTATAACATCTTTGACTACAACTTTATTACTCTTTAGCTCTAAAGGTTTAATTTCTTCTTTGCTGATTCGTGAAGCTATTAAAGTAAATCGTTTTCTGTTCTGTGGAACTCCATAATCATTTACATTGTGGACTTTAAAATGTGGGTTGTCATAACCATTATTTTCTAACCATTGTATAAATTCATTCAGCCCACTTTCTTCTTTTTTTCTTAAAACACCTGGGACATTTTCAACAACAACATACCCTGGTTTTAAATATTTAACAAACCTTGAGAATTCAACTAATAAATTTTTTGACTTAGCGGATTTGGTTTTATCGGTATTTATTATGCTCCAAAATTGACAGGGGCTGCATCCAATAAGTATGAGCTCATCATCATTTTTTTCTAAAGAAAGACTGTTTTCTAAATCAGATTCTTTTAAATCAAAGACGTCGGCATGAATAAATTTCGCACCTTTTATGTTGGCTTGATAAGTTTCTTTACAACTTTCATCAATATCAATTCCAGCTATAATATCAATTCCAGCTTGCATCATACCATAACTCATTCCCCCACCAGAACAGAAGAAATCTACAGCTTTTAGAATTGGGGTTTTATTTTTGTCTTTCATAGAAACCAAAAATACATATTTCGTGGGGAGATACTCAAAGATAACAAAAAATAAATGAGTTTTTAATATGACTTATAAATATATTCATTGAATTAATGGTCTATACACCGCTACTGCAATTTTAGAATCTGCGGTACCGTAATATAACAACCACTGGTTGTTAAAATAGACCAGTCCTTCAACAAAGCACACTTCATTTACTTCGCCTACCTTTTCATAAGGCTTATCTGGGTAGATAAAATAGGAGTCGGTTCTGTCTAGGAGTTTGTAGGGGTGTTGCGCATCAAACAAGGCTTGCCCAGCGGCATAGGTGAACTTGGGTAGTGCAGGGTCGTTAAAGTTGGCGGCGTTACTGGCATTGTAGATAAGCACAATCCCGTCTTTACGCCATAAGGCATAGGGCCCAGGTTCTACCAAGCGACTATCAAAATAACCCATACGAGGGTGTAACACGCTTATACGTTGTTTGGATTCTTCATTGATGGCAATCTCCCAATCTTGTAAGTTGGTGGAGGTGGCGAGAAACAAACTGGTATCTCCAAAATACATCCAGTACTTCCCATCAATCTTTTTGGCAACCATGCGGTGTCCTTGTTGCTCGGCGACAATGGCGCCTGCCTTAGACCACGTATCCCGATAGATGGAGTCGCGTAATACGAGTCCGTGTTTGGTCCAATGGGTTAAATCTTTGGAGGAGGCACTACTTAAACGGGCGGTTTTTCCGTCGTAGGAGGTATAGGTCATAATATAGGTGCCGTCTTCACTTTCTACAATGCGAGGGTCTTCGGCACCATCAAAATAGTCTCCTTCTGGATGCGGTAAGGGGAGTGCTTTTTTATAGTTCCATTCGTATACCTTCATGGCATCTTCATTGGGAAAGAATACAGGGGTAGGGGCTTTCTCAAAATGAAGTCCGTCGGTACTCGTAGCCATTCCAATTCGGGAGGTTCCTAAACTATCTTGCGCACGGTAAAAGAGGTATACTTTTCCGTCTTTCACAATGGCGGTAGGGTTGAGCACGTTGCGTGCCTCCCATTTTACTTCGGTTTGCGTAATGGGATCGGTAAACACCAAATCGGGAGAAGGCTTCAAAATAGGGTTGAGGCTATCTACTTTTTCAAAATACGGAAATGCCCAGGATGGAGTTTCGGAAATGGGGTCTATAGGGGTTTGTTTTTCGTTGCAAGCAAGGATAGCGAGCACAGTGATAAGAACAAAAAGAGCGCGCATGGCATGTACAGTTTAAATTCGTTGCTGAAAGATACTCAATTTAAACAGCAATCCATTAGAATACGAACTTAGACCACACTCCCTACTATGCTCCAAAGTTTATCCACAAGGGCATTATAGAGTTTTTCTAAAGTCACCGAGAGGATGCCTTTTAGGGTATTCACAAAGTTTTCTGCCATAGCTTTAAGCCCATCAAAAAAGAACTTTTTGAGTTCTTCGTCGATATCGCCACTGGCAACACCTTCGGTAATAATGACAGTTTGTTTGGCAATGGCTTCCACTTGGCGTTCGCTAAAGCCTTTAACCACAGTAATATCCTTTTTTAGAATGGTGGTGGAGATATCTTTTATGTCTTTTATTATGCTGGCTACATCACTCATAAGTTATCGTTTTAAAAAGCTTTCGTAGGTAATGGCTTGATCAAGAAAAATAAGGACTTGCCCTTTAAAGGCAAGCAGGGCAAAGGGTTTTATCCCATCCGCTTGGTCTACCTCCCGCATTTTTTTGAGGGTTTCGGAGATTTTGGTAAATGCAAACGCACTAGGGTAGTCACTGGACAAAGGATCACTGCCTTTGGATTGTAAGAGTTCGTTTATTTTTTTGGTGGCCACATTATCAGGAACCGGACGGGCTTTGGCCTGTAAGCTAAGCGCATCATAGGCACCAATAAGTTGGTTGTAGGATAGCGCCCTATCTGTGTACGTTTCGGCAGTAGTGCCTTCCTCCATGGTGGCAAAAAAATACATGGTTTTTTGCGTGGCATCGGTAAGACCAGCAACAATGGCTTTGTCGTATTCGGGTGCCAATTGGGTTTTACAACTGCTTAGTGAAAGCACTGCAGCGCATAGGACCCAAGGGAGGAATCTTTTTTTGAGAGTTAGTTTCATTAGTATGTGTATTTACAACATCCTACTATACAGTATCGCATAGCTACTTCTTATGTAACATCGTACTAATTTTTTGTGGGGAGATAGGTAAAGATAGTAAAAAATGTTATTCAGAACGCAGCGATTAATCTAATGTCTAGAGATTCCTCATTTCATTCGGAATGACAGTTTGCGTTCTTTTGTCATTCAGAGCGCAGCGAAGAATCTTTATATTTAATAAATGAAAATAAAGGCAGATCATAACTACTATGTTTATATTCTTACTAATAAGAGTAAAACTGTTTTGTATACTGGAATGACAATTAATCTTAAAGCCAGATTACATTTTCATAGAAACCCTGAGCCTTTTTCTAAAGCGTTTACCGCACGATATAAGTGCTTTTATCTTATTTATTATGAACATTTTTTTGACGTGGAGACTGCTATTAAAAGGGAAAAGCAAATTAAGGGTTGGAGTCGAGATAAAAAGCAAGCGCTCATTAATTCCTTTAATAAAGATTGGAAGTTTTTGAATAACAGAATTTGAATAAGATTCCTCATTTTATTCGGAATGACACTGTCATTCAGAGCGAGCGATGCGAAGCGAAGAATCTTATTGAAGAGATTCCTCATTACATTTGGAAGGACAGTTTGCGTTCTTTTGTCATTCAGAGCGTAGCGAAGAATCTTATCCAAAGAGATTCCCTGTCTGTTGTCAGGCTAGCTTTTCCTGCCTGCCGGCAGGCAGGTTTGTTTCTTTTTTCAGCAATGGAAAAAAGAAAATATAATGAATCAACAATTCACTCCACAAAAACGACAATTCAGTAAAACCCTTTTTAAAAAGAAAGCAATTGCATAGATATTTGTCCTATCAATTAAAAACAAACAGTTATGCAAACCGTATTACACTTTCTAACCTTACTTCTAACAGGAATGTTGCTTCAAGCACAAAATACCGTAGAAGTTACTATGACCCATTTTGGTACTAACGATGGTAAAGCCCGCGTTGGACTTTACAACCAAGCCGAAGACTTTTTAAACAAAGAATTTAAAACCCTCGAAACGGTTATTGTTAACCAAAAAGCTACCGTAGCCTTTACTGATGTTCCTGATGGTATGTATGCCATATCTTGTTACCACGATGAAGACAACAACGGGCAGTTAAACATGCGCTTTGGGATGATTCCTATTGAAGATTATGGCTGCTCTAATGGTGCCAAAGGATTCTTTGGCCCTCCTAAATGGGAAGATGCCCAATTTGAAGTAAAAGGGGGCGAAGTAAAGTCCATTGCCATTAAACTGTAACAACGTTAGGAATTCGATTTCAACTTTTATAATTTCACATAATAGATACCATTATGAAAAAACTACTCTTTATTGCCATTGCTTTTGTTGCCTTTACGGGCTTTTCACAAAGCAAATACGAACAAGGAATGGAAAAAGCCTTCGACCTTTGGAAAAACAACCAACCTTGGGAAGCTGCCAATCTATTCGAACGTATAGCACAAGCCGAACCGGACAACTGGCTGCCTCCTTTTTATGTCGCACAGATTAATGTAATTTATAGCTTTTCTGAAAAAGATGAGGATAAACTAACCGCGCAATTAAAGAAAGCGCAAGACTTTTTAAATGATGCCAAAGCTATTTCCAAAGACAACGCCGAAATACTTGTCGTACAAGCACAACTATATACAGCCTGGGTGGTGTTCGATGGTGCCAAATACGGAATGACCATGTCTCCTAAGATTAACCAACTTTACCAAGAAGCCTACAAATTGGAACCCGAAAATCCAAGAGCCGCCTTTGGGAAAGTAGAATGGGAATTAGGAACCGCTCGTTGGTTTGGGCAAGACACAAAACCTTTTTGCGAAGACTTAAAGAAAGCCGTTGCATTATTTGATACCTACGAGCCTAAAGGGCAATATTACCCTAGCGGGGGTGGCGAATACGCAAGACAATCCTTAGTACAAAACTGTAAAGAAGAATAATGAAGATACGTAAAGAAATAGGCAAAGCATTTTTTGTAGGGGTACTCATCTTTATTGTGGTAGGTGTTATCGAATACCTCAACGGCTGGGAGATTTCTTCAGGGAAAGAACTAGTCATCCGTTTTGTTATTAATCAGGTGTATTCGGTATCCCTCTATATGGCCAATGCCTTTTTCTTTTACTTTATTATTACACGTTACAAAAATGAATGGTTTAAAATCCAACACCTTGCAAAGGGAATTTTGGGTTCTATCGCTATTTCATTAGTAACCATTTTCTTATTACGGATTGGGGGTGCGATTCTTTTTGAAGGAGTTTCTATTTCAGAATTTATTGACAACGAACGCCCTGTTTTTTACTATGTCACCTTACTTATTTCGGTAGTCGTTACAGGTATTTTTTACGCCGTCTATTACTACCGCTATATACAGGAACGAAAGGTAAAGGAACAGAAAATCATTGCAGGGACGGCTTCGGCGCAGTTTGATGCATTAAAGAATCAATTAGATCCGCATTTTCTATTCAATAGTTTAAATGTGCTTACCAGTCTTATTGAGGAAAACCCAGATGCCGCCACCCGATTTACCACGTCGCTTTCCAAAGTGTACCGCTATGTGTTGGAACAGAAAAACAAGGAACTAGTGACTGTGGAAGAGGAATTAAAGTTTGCGCAATTGTATATGTCCTTACTTAAAATGCGGTTTGAGGACAGTATTATTTTCGATATTCCGGAAACCCTCTCCAACCCCGAAGCTAAGGTAGTACCGCTATCGCTTCAGTTATTGTTAGAGAATGCGGTAAAACACAACCAAGTGACGCCAGCCAATAAATTACATATTACCATCTATGAAGAAGACGGAAACCTAATTATTAAGAATAACATTCAGCTTAAAAAAGTAATGAAAGAAAGCACAGGAGTGGGACTTCGCAATATCCACCAACGATATCATCTGTTGACCCATCGTCCTGTTTCAGTAAAACAAAACGAAAAAGATTTCTGGGTAACCATCCCGTTACTCACACAAAAAGCTACTACTATGACAACACAAAACGAATATATTTCAGCAAAACGATATGAGCGTGCTAAGAAGCACGTAGAAGAATTAAAAGGATTTTACATCCACTTTACCATTTACCTTATTATGGTGCCTGTATTTATATTTATAAACATAAAATCTACAGGGTTTCCTTGGGCTATTTTCCCAATTGTAGGATGGGGAATGGGGGTAACAGGACACGCTATGGAGGTATTTAATTGGAATCCTTTTCTCGGCAAGAACTGGGAAGAGCGTAAGATTAAGGAGTTAATGAAGGACGATGAGTAACTTGGTATTAGGTAAAAGGAACCCAGCACCCAGCACCCAGCACCTAATCCAACAATTCAGAACACAAAAATGACAGTTCAGGAAAAGGGATTTTATACAAAGGATAGCAAATAGTAGTTTTACATTGAATTTAAATACGAACACCATGCAATTCGATACCAAAGAAAATAGAGAAAACCGATACTTACGTGCGAAAGAGCAAGTAAAGGAAATAAAGAAATTTTACACCAGCCTTTTTTTCTACATCGTGTTTATAGGCTTTTTAGGTTGGCTTAATTATTATACAAACGAGTGGCGCTACGCCTGGTTTTTATGGGCAGCCTTTGGATGGGGAATAGGACTTGTATTTCAAGCAGCAAAAGCCTTTAACTGGACTCCTTTCTTAAATAAAAATTGGGAAGAAAGAAAGATTAAAGAACTTATGGATAAAGAAGATCAATTCACCAACGACCGTTGGCAATAAAAGCAGTTATATGGAATCTAACAGTTATAAAAAATACGAAGAAGCTCAAAAGCGAGTAAAGAAAATTAAAGACTTTTATGGTCATATAATTCTTTTCCTTGTTATTGTTCCGATTGTCTTTATCGTTCGGTTCTTTTTGCTACCCCAAATGGGTATCGTAAGTAACGAAGAAGGGTTCAACAATTGGCTCAATTGGAATACCTATATTTTTCCCATTATGTGGTTAATGGCAATAGGAATTCACGCACTCACTGTATTTAAGCCTAGAAAAATAAAAGACTGGGAAGAGAAAAAGATACAAGAACTTATCGAAAAAGAAGAGCAAGAAGCAAATCAACATTGGAAATAAAAAAGATGGAACCGTATAAAGAAGATAAATACGAAAAAGCTCAAAAAAAGGTAAAAGAAATTAAAGGGTTTTATACGCACCTCACTGTCTATATACTCATTAATACATGTATAATCTTAATACAATTAGGCGTCTTTAGCGGAAAATTTGTAACAGGAATGCCACTATGGGGCTATTTTACGACACCTTTCTTTTGGGGAATAGGCTTGGCTTTTCACGCATTATATGTATTTAAAGATAAATTTAGCCTACTAAAGAATTGGGAAGAACGAAAGATTAAAGAGTTTATAGAAAAGGAAGAAAAAGAGTTTAAAAACAACTTCGATAAAGACTTTTAGAAGCTATGAATGTGATCATCATTGAAGACGAAAAACCCTCAGCAAGACGCCTAGAGCGAATGCTGGAAAGACAACAAGTAACTGTTAATACTATGCTTCACAGTGTTGCTGAAGCGGTGGAATGGTTTCAAAATAATCCGCACCCCGATTTAATATTTTTAGACATCCAATTAAGCGACGGATTGTCCTTCGAGATTTTTGATGCTGTGGAAGTAAAGAGTGCTATTATATTTACAACGGCATTTGACGAGTATGCCTTGCAGGCCTTCAAATTAAACAGTATCGATTATTTATTAAAACCAATCGATGAAGACGAATTGGCTACGGCAGTTACGAAGTACCAAGAACGTATGCCACAGCAACAAAACGTTCAACTCAATTTTGATGACATAAAAAAACTACTTACCAACCCGGTAGAACGGGAATACAAAAAACGATTTACCACCAAGATAGGGCAGCACATTAAAATGATTCCTGTAGATGAAATCGAATGTTTCTACAGCGAAAACAAAGGAACCTATGCCCATACCTACGAAGGACGCGATTACCTATTAGACACCACCTTAGAACAACTAGAAGATGAACTCTCACCCGAAGTGTTCTTCCGTATTAACCGAAAGTTTTACGTAAACATCAACGGTATAAAAGATATTATTAGCTATACCAATAGCAGACTCCAACTAAAACTACAAAGCTATAAGGAAGATGAGGTGATTGTAGCAAGAGAACGCGTACGTGATTTTAAATTATGGTTAGAGTAGGATAGGAGTTAAGACCGTCTAGGTTCCATTTTCATATTAATCTTTATTTCCCCATCTACAATCATTCGTATATAGTAGGCTTTATTTTGATACACAGAGACATCAAACTTAAACTCCATTTCGTGATATCCAGAGGTTACATTTGGGTTGTTATATAACTCCCGTACCACAATATTATCTTCATCAAACATCGCAATAGTGACAGCGCTGTCTTCACTAAAGGTAAATTTAAACCTACTTTCTGCTGCCCGTTTTATTAATCCATCATTTTCGTAATTGGTAGCATAATCAGTAGGGTCATATTCAGGAACAGGCACCCCCATAAGTCCAGCAACAAAAGTTTTTAGGTGTAAGGCCTCTTCGGCGTCAAAACCACTTATTGAATTTAAATCATTTCCATCGGTTAAGGTCCAAACCGCATACTGCCCAAGGGTATTATAGCTCCTTCGTTTTTGTATCTCTTCGGTAAGTTTTAGTAGCTTTTCTTCTGCCAAACCATCGGCATAAAAAAGGGTTTCTAAATTATTTCCCGAATTACTCGACTCAATACACATTCCATACAAGGGAAGTTCCTTGGTTTCCTGGACCTTTAAAGCAATTAATTCTTCTTTTACAATCACAATATCTTGTACCGTGCTATCTTCAGCTCGAAAGATTTGTCCATTGGGGATAGAAAATCGTAACGGATTCTTAGAAGTATTTGTAAAGGTAGCTCGTATAGGTTTGGTGTAATGGGTACTATTTTCATTTCCAGTAACCTTTAGTGTTATCCAGTTGTTTTCTAAAACAGAAGCAAGGTCATACACTTTGGTAGCATTAGGATTTTGAGAATACCCTAGGGTAATTACAAATAAAAAAAGAAGGGTGGCTTTCATACGATGGTTTTATGAAAGAACGTCTTTATGAAAGATTTTAGTGTATGTATTCCATCAACAAGCAATCTATCCAGTCCGTAAGCATATGGAACAACAAACCAATACCTATTATTGAAAAAGGTTTCCGTAAGAATAAAAGGGCAAAATAAAACACCATCGCTACGTAGCTATGCAAAATATGAAACCCAATACTACACCTATCGGCTTGATAAATAGGAGTGGCAAACAAATGATCCACATCCACCAACATGGTGGCAAGTAACAATAAATACACCCTTACCCAATCCTTTTTAAAAAACACCCAAGCAATGACAACTGGAAAAACCAAGTGTAAAAAATAATGAAGTATCAGTTGTATGGACATTATAGAGATTAATCTAGCACCCTTTTAAGGTTTAAATCCTGAAAATCATAACTAAAATCTATGGCAGGAGATATCCCCTTCATAGTCATCCCTTGTGCTTTTCCTTCTTCATCAAGTTGAAACATAACAAAGGCATCGGCATCTATTAACGCATCATTAGCCCATTGTGCTACAAATGTATTGGCTTTATAGTAGTGCATTTTTCCTGCAATCTTAGGAGAACGTAACGATGTAAACCAAAGCGAATGATCCTTTATAGTAATCGCCACCTTCCCAAACCAAGGATCTTCATAAACACCAGCATAATCAGTTAGATTAAGTGACGAGGCATCTGCTTGGTTAACCGTTTCCCAAACAGCGGCAACCACCTTGTCGGCATCGCTACTGTTTCCTTTTATTTGTTCCGAAAAATACGTAACCCAATCAAAATCATCAAGCCCTAAGTATCTATCCAATAACGTTTGTGTCACCGCCGAAAAGACCCCCCCGCCATCAATATAGGTATTCGTTAATACCACAATCCCTAAATTCAAGTCAGGAACCAAAAGCGTTTTAGAAAGCATCCCCATTAACCCTCCTGTGTGAGAAACTACCATAGTGCCTTTTGCATCATTCAAAAACCATCCCAACCCATACCCCGCAAAATGACTTTGATACCTTGGGTTTTTACTCGCATTTGTGGTGGTATGGATTTTCCACATTTCTCGCTGACTCGCTTCCGTAAACAACGCATTCTCCAACTTTGGACCATATTTTCCTTTGTTAAGTTGTACCAGCATCCATTGTGTCAAATCATTCACGTTAGAATATATTCCTCCTGCCGCGCCGTTAAGATTTTTAGGATCCCACCGTTCAGCCTCGGTTAGTGATAATGTAGTCCCTTTGTTTATATGGGGCGAAGCCAAGGTGCTGGTATCTGTAATATAAGTAATAGAGGCAAAAGAACGATCCATAGAAAGAGGCTCAAAAATACGCTCTTTAATAAACTGCTCCCAAGAAACACCACTCACGCGTGCAATAATTTCTCCAGCCACCAAATACAACAAGTTATCATAATCAAACTTAGTTCTAAAAGCAGATACAGGCTTAAAATACCGAAACCCATAAATAATATCCTCCATGGTAAAGTCTGAACCATCTGGGAAAAACATTAAATCTCCAATCCCTAAGCTCAAACCACTTCGGTGGGTTAGTAAATCCTGAATATTAAAATGTTGCGTAACATAGTCATCATGCATTTTAAATTCGGGGATATAGTCAATTACCTTATCTGTCCAAGACAACTTACCATCCTCTACAAGGATCGCCAAAGCCGAAGTGGTAAAAGCCTTAGAGTTAGATGCAATCCCAAAATTGGTATGCTCGGTCACCTTCTTGTTAGTGGCTATAGATTGTATGCCATATCCTTTTTCGTGGATTACCTTTCCATCTTTTACCACAGCTACCGCTACACCAGCAACCGTAAATTTTTCCATCGCTCGCATAACAAGCGAATCAATCTCTTGGGAATCTACCTGCGAAAATACCGAGGTAGTGTGCAGTCCAAAAACAAAACATAGCGCAATAGTAATGTTAACCAATAATGTTTTCATAGAAATAGTTTTAATTAAAAAAAGGAAGGGGAGTCCCAACCTCAACCTATATAGGGGATAAACAACCATTTAGTGTACAAATGATACTGAAGCTAAAAATACAAAATTTCCCGTATCTCTTATGCTAATACGGTATACCAAAATAGAGAATATTTTGTATCCCTTTAACTCACCTAACCGCTAAGGCATATCTCTCCCCAAACAAATCCAAATTAAATCACAGGCTATAGTGAGGTTATAACGTATTTATAGCGTATATATAGCGTGTTTATAGCGTATTTTCTTCCTATTAATCAAAGAGCCCCAAGAATTTTAAGCCAAATATAAAGGCGCCTTTGGTTGTCCCTTCATAATAAGATTGTACATAATCCAGCCGTAGTAATCGGTATTTACCCCAACCCAATTGGTCAATACCTATAGAGAGTTCCCCATAAGGCTTGTTGTCTTGTGTACTTAGATAATGACCTCCCACAACCATATTAAACCCTAACTGATTAATGCCAGGAATTTTATTCAGCACCCAACCTTTAAAGTTATGCTCGGCATGGGCTTCAAAATAATGGTTGTTAGTGCTTAATGTATAATAGGGCAGTAGGTTAAAAACGTTGGTATAGCTGCCACTAGTACCTACTCGGGTTTGGTTGCCCTGAAAATGCTGGTAATCCACAAAAGAGATGTTGTCTGCATTAAAAAAAGTACCCCCTTTTAAATTGTAGCTAAATTCCCCTATAGTACCAAGCTTCAATTCTTGATTAATTCTGGCACGTAGTTGTGTAAAATTATAATCAGCATCACTTGCACCTATCGCATTTTCTACTTCCAAAGTAAGCACAGGATATTTTGAATCTCCATAGTTAAATTTTCCATCCGGATAGGTCATGTATTTTTGAGCGAAAGAGATTCGGGCAGAAAAGTTCGTTTTTATTACCTCGTGTTCAACAAAGGCAGAGGTAGTGTCGTCACTAGGATGTAAAGGATTATTACTGGTATACTGGATGTCGTCCTGTGGGAAAATCACCTGATTACTATTATTGAATAACGGTCTTCGGTTTTGATAACTCACCGAAAGGGAAGAACGTACCCCATTAAACAGTTCTTGATACCAGGAAACACCACCATACGTAAGCTCATACACCTTCATATAATTTCTTTCAAAGAAAAGGGTGGAAATACTATTAATAAATGGCGAAATAGGATCACTGCTATTAAACTGTCGTACCTCGCTACCCCCAAAGGCAGAAAGTTGCAATCTATTAAAGCGATTAAATCTTTTTGAAATAGTTCCTTGCCAACGCAAACGATCTTCGGCGACACTGTAGTTGGCATTTGCTTGGGCATAAAGCCATTGGGCACGATTTTCGTCATACCATGTAAAAAAGGTAAGTCCCGCGTTTCCATTCCAACCTTGCACGGTATTAAAGTTTATTCCTGGAAGGGGTGCTTTATAGCCCAATTCCCACTTTTCAAAGGTGTTTTTATAGGTATAGCCTGTTAACGGACTTAACAATGTAAACCTGTTGTTTTTAGCATCCACAGAGTCTAAATACGTTTTAGACTTCCTCAATTCCTGAATGCTATCTTTTTTAATATAGTCGTTGGTTTCTTCCTCTGTAAGCTGAACAGGGCGCTTTCCTTCCCAGAAGAGACTGTCCTTTTTATTGGCTTCCGGTTCAAAATACAACACTTCATTACTGAAGGTTTTCTTTTCAAAAACGGGAGTAAAATCATAATTGCTATAAACAGCAATAAATCGGCCATCCCCATTAAAACCCAAAAATCCGAAGCTAAAATCTATAGTTTGGGAGATTTTTATCCAAGTGTTTTCGGTAGTATCAAACTTAAAATTCTGCTTAAAAATTAAATCCTTTACAAACGGAACTTGAATCGCCACGCCTGTGGTTTTTAAATCCAAACCATACAATTGCCAATCGTCTTCCACAATGTAAATAGTGCCTTCCCAAATACGGTCGTTGGGTCGTTTGGGAGTCACTTTAATTTTGTTGATGAGTTTGCTACCTTCATAAAAAACACCATCCAATTTATAACGATAATAACTTAACGCATTACTTGCGATAGGCGAAACAATTTGTGCGTTGAGGTCCACAGTGTTTTCATAAAAACTGAAGTTGGCATCCTGCGCACTATTAAAACTGAAGCCATTATCATTTCCACTTACTTTACTGGCAATAATGGTTTCCTTAAAGCCATTGGGTTTTTTATAAGCAATATGGCTTATGGTTTCAGATAGGTAAATAATCCCTGTTCGAGTAGAATCTAGAGCACCATCAAAATCACCAACCTCTTGCCCTAATATTTTTTTGGGGACACTGTCCACTCGCCAAATCCCACGGGAGTAAAAGTTGGCTTTATAAGCCGATATTTTATCTAGATTTTCTTTTCGTTTAGCAATGGTTTCGCGAATAATTCGGTAGGCGGGATCTTCGGTGGTAGAAATAACCACTTCGTCCAAGCTTATGGTAGATTCGGTTAAAACAATATCCAATTTATACGGAAAGGATGACACTGAAACTTCCTTTTTAACCGTATTATATCCCAAAAACTGAAACACGATCGTATAATTCCCCTTTTCTGAAATCTCTAAGGAATAATTACCCTCTTCATTACTGGTAGTCCCTGTGTAAGAGTCCTCTAAATAGATATTTACGTAGGGTAATGGCTGGTTGTGGGTGTCTATTACTTTTCCTTCAATTTGAGCACAAAGGGATAAGCTGCTAATAAAGAGAAGTGTGGCTAGCGTATACTTCATAAAATGGATTCTATTCAAAAGACGTTTAAAATAAGTAAAAGGTTGTCTCGAGCGTGAAATTAGAAAAAAAGGAATAAGATATTCTTAAGGAAATGTTAGTTGTTAAACGCTTTTTTAATCCTACTTAAATCCCGTTTGGTGTCGCGTTCTTTCATCACTTCCCGCTTATCGTATAGTTTTTTCCCTTTACATAAGGCAATTTCTAACTTTGCCAAACCTTTTTCGTTGGTAAAAAGTAACAACGGAATAATGGTTAACCCAGAGTTTTTTACTTCCTTTTCTAGCTTTTTTAGCTCACGTCTGGTAAGGAGTAATTTTCGTTCAGATTTTGGCGTGTGATTATAATGCGTGGCGTGTGAGTATTCTTGAATGGTCATGTTAATCACAAACAATTCACCGTTGGCAAATTCGCAAAAACTTTCGGCAATAGAGGCTTTACCCTCACGAATGGCTTTAATCTCGGTTCCCCGAAGCACAATTCCTGCGGTAAATTTTTCAAGGATTTCGTATTCAAAACGAGCCTTGCGGTTCTTTATTTGTACATTTTTCTGAAGTGCCATAAGGCGCAAAAATAAGAAGATTTAAAGAGTAATTGGTTATAGTTCTACCTTTCTTATTTCGCATTTTTTGTTGTCGCCCTCAATCGTTACCACATACAGTCGTGAGTTGTCATCATCCGGAATATCTTCATACGTATTCGTTCCTAATATTCTATTGACAAGCATTGGAGTGGTATTGCTGTGGCCCACAATTAAAACGTTATGCCCTTTTGTAATTAACATAAAATCCTCATTAATTAAAGTATCTGGCTTATAACTTTCTGTTGGTACGTTCTGTTTGGTTGCAACATGCATAGCAGTCTGTTGTGTCCTTTTATAATCTGTTGAATAAATTTCATTTAAAGGGATGCTATCAAAATAACGTGCCCAAAGCTTTGCACGCTCCAAACCTTTAACTGTTAATGCTGGATTGGTATTGGTAGAATCACTTCGGTCTTTTTCGGCATGTCGAATTAAATAATAGGTGGTTACTTTTTCAACATCCTCAATCACCTCATTCTTCTTTTCATCTTTACAGGAGAGAGTAGAAATAAAAACAAAACAAATTAGTAATAGGGTACGCATCATATGGGTTTTATAGAAAAATATACTTCAATAAAACCAAAGATAACTTTATTACGTAAATGTAATTGAGGTTTTAGAGTTAAAGTTGTTTGTTTGATTGTTGTGAAAAGGAGGAAAACCCTTCAAAGCATTTGCTGAGAAGGGTTTTCTGTTTTACATACACGCTACTATGGTAAGTGTTGAATAAACCGCCATAAATACAGTAATTCCAGTAATATATAGCGCTAGGACTTCATTTTTTCTATGCTTCTTTCTCGAAGGTAATGCATTGGTTTTCATAAGGTTCGTTTAATTGATTGATGTACTTTATAGACGAACCAAAGAATAAATTGTTACATTTTTATCTTTTTAAATACCGAAACGCGCTCTTCAAATGTGTTTTCTACTACTGGTGAAATAACCGAAGCAAATAATTCCATAAAATCTTCTGTATGGGTTTCACGACGTTGTTTTAGCAAGTTAAAATGTACGTAGTTACTCCACATAATGGCCTTTAATTCTGTTTTAGAATCATTAAACATGCGTAGTTCAACCTGTAAACTGGTATCGTTATACGAAAGTAATTGCGATTGTATAGTTACTTCTTCCATCAACCAAGCAGGGCGGAGGTAGGCAATTTGATTACTTCCCACAACCCAACTCTTTCCATGTTCACGGCCCATTTTGTATATATCTATACCGTAATGTTTAATTAATTGATCTTCTCGGGCATTCACCATATAATTGAGATACTCCGAGTTATTTAAATGGTTAAAAGGGTCGCAATGCTGAAAGCGAATAAGGGTTTTGCTTTCTAATATTTTTGGAGACTTTTCCGTGTTTATCAACTTTTTACCCATGTGTATTTTTAAATTTTTAGTTCTTTTGTAATTCTTTGTTCTAGTTGTATAGCAGCTTCCAATAAATAACTGTGGTCATTCATGGTGTGGCTCATAAAAACAGCCCCTTGAATAAGGGTGTAGGTTTGTTTCGCAAATTGAATGGCATCCACTTCTGGGGTAATTTCACCAGCCTCAATCCCCCAAAGAACCAATTTGGCAATATTATTTTGAGTTTTTTGAATGATATACTGCACACGCTCAATCAATTTTGAATTTTGCTGAACACTATTCACCCCAATGTTTAAAATGGGGCACCCCCCAGTATGCTTACTATAATCGTAATAGGTTTTATAAAAATCGGCAATGAGATATAATTTTTGAAGTGGGGACGGACTTTGTTCTTGGTGTTTTCCTATACGTTTTAAAAGGTCATTTACACTTTTATCAAAGGCGGCAATGGCAATGGCTTCTTTGTTTTCAAAGTTGCCATAAATAGCACCTTTTGTTAGTCCCGTTACTCGGGTAATATCCGACATCGACGTAGCAGCATATCCCTTTTGATTGAAAAGAGGAGCTACTTTTTCAATGATAAATTGAGTGGTTTGTTCGGCTTTTGTTAACATCCGATACAAATATAGTAAATAATATACCGATTGGTATATTTTGTGAAAAAATTAACCCTCAAGTTAAAAACTCAAGGGTTAATTCTACTAACTAACCAAATTATGAAACGGTTTTTTAGGAGGGAAACCTAACCCTAAGACTTATGTTGAGATAAGATCTTCCTGATTTCTGAAAACCAAATTATCATCAAAACTATCTAGCAAAATGATGCTATCGGTACGTATCTTTCCTGAAAGAATTTCTTTAGAGAGATTGTTTAGTACTTCTTTCTGAATCACTCTCTTTACAGGACGGGCTCCATATTGTGGATCGAATCCTCTTTTTGAAAGATATTCAATAGCTTCATCTGTGGCATCTAAGGTAATGTGCTGTTTTGCTAACATTTTTGTTACCCCTTTTAACTGAAGACCCACAATTTTCTTGATGTCTTTTCGGGTTAATGGCGTAAACATAATGATATCGTCGATTCGGTTTAAAAACTCAGGTCGCACCGATTGTTTTAACAATCCAAGGACTTCCACCTTGGCGGCTTCCATAGCGGTGTCGACATCTTTTACAGTATCAAATTTCTCCTGAATAATATGACTTCCCATATTACTTGTCATGATAATAATGGTGTTTTTGAAATCAGCAACACGCCCTTTATTATCCGTCAATCGTCCTTCATCCAACACTTGTAACAAAATATTAAAAGTATCTGGGTGCGCCTTTTCAATTTCATCCAACAGTACCACCGAATAAGGTTTTCTTCGCACCGCTTCGGTCAACTGCCCACCTTCATCATAGCCCACATATCCCGGAGGCGCTCCCACCAATCGGCTTACACTATGTCGCTCTTGGTATTCACTCATATCAATACGTGTCATCGCATTTTCATCATCAAAAAGATATTCCGCTAAGGCTTTTGCTAATTCGGTCTTTCCCACCCCGGTGGTACCTAGAAATAGGAAGGAACCAATAGGTTTTTTGGCATCTTGTAACCCGGCTCTGCTTCGTCTAATAGCATCACTCACCGCCACAATTGCCTCTTCTTGACCCACCACACGTTTGTGTAATTCGTCTTCCAATTTCAATAGCTTATCGCGTTCACTTTGAATCATTTTTGTAACTGGAATCCCAGTCCATTTGGCAACAACCTCGGCAATATCCTCATTGGTAACTTCCTCTTTTATTAAGGAACTTTCACTTTGATTGGCCAATTCTGTTTCCAATTTATTCAGCCTTTCTAGAGCTTCCTTAATTTTTCCGTATCGGATTTCGGCCACTTTTCCAAAATCACCCTCACGCTCGGCACGTTCGGCTTCCAGCTTGTATTCTTCAATTTCGGTTTTAGTATTCTGAACGTTTTCTACCACTTCTTTTTCGGCTTTCCACTTCGCATTTAGCTCGTTGCGTTCTTCCTTTAGGTTTGCCAAATCAGACCGAAGTGTTTTCAGCTTTGCTTCATCTTTTTCGCGTTTAATTGCTTCAATTTCAATTTCCAATTGCATCACCTTTCTATCCAAAACATCTAATTCTTCTGGTTTGGAGTTGATTTCCATTCGTAGTTTTGACGCCGCTTCATCCATTAAGTCAATGGCTTTGTCGGGTAAAAAACGATTGGTGATATAACGTTGCGACAGTTCTACCGCAGCAATAATCGCTTCATCTTTAATTCGCACTTTATGGTGTGTTTCATACTTTTCCTTAATTCCGCGTAGGATAGAAATGGCACTTTCGGTATCGGGCTCGTCTACCATCACCCTCTGAAATCGTCGCTCCAATGCCTTGTCTTGTTCAAAATATTTTTGGTATTCATCGAGTGTGGTGGCACCAATCGCACGAAGTTCTCCACGTGCCAAAGCAGGTTTTAAAATATTGGCTGCATCCATAGCTCCTTGTCCGCCACCGGCACCTACCAAGGTGTGAATCTCATCGATAAATAATACGATGTCCCCATCGCTGGAAGTAACTTCCTTAATAACGGCTTTTAATCGTTCCTCAAACTCTCCTTTAAATTTTGCACCTGCAATTAAAGCACCCATATCGAGGGAATAAATCTCTTTACTTTTTAAGTTTTCGGGTACGTCACCATCGACAATACGGTGTGCTAGACCTTCGGCAATAGCCGTTTTACCCGTACCAGGTTCACCTACTAACATGGGGTTGTTTTTGGTACGACGGGTAAGAATTTGAAGAATTCTTCGTATTTCTTCATCACGTCCAATCACGGGATCTAACTTTCCGTCTCGCGCTAACTGATTTAAATTACGCGCATATTTATTTAAAGAATTATAGGTGTCTTCGGCACTTTGCGAAGTCACTCGGTCGCCTTTACGCAATTCTTCAATAGCTGCTTTTAAGGCTTTTTCGGTAACGCCTTGATCTTTGAGACTTTGTGCAATGCTACTTTTTGATGCAAATATTGCCAGCAGTAAATGCTCTACACTTACATATTCATCGTTCATTTTTTTGGCAATAATACTGGCTTCGTTTACGGTCTTTCCAGCTTCACGCGATAGCATAATATCGCCTCCAGACACCTTTGGAAAAGATTCCAGTTGTTTGTCAAGCATTTGCTGAAGAAGTGTAATATTTACATTGAGTTTTTTGAGAATAAATGGCAATACATTTTCATCTACCTCAAAAAGAGCTTTGAGCAAATGTTCATTTTCAATTTGTTGATGTCCTAGGCTTTGAGCAAGTTGTTGTGCTTGCTGAATCGCTTCTTGGCTTTTTATGGTATAATTATTAAAGTTCATAGTCTTGATTTTTGATAAGACTATGTCAAAAGATATGCCCTAGTGAATTTACGACAAAATGGCGTGTAAACGTACTGAGTGAGAGGACATTTTGGCTGATTTTATGGTAAAAATTAGGTTTATTGATAATAAAATTATCAATTAGCCTAATAAAATTATCAATTAGCCTAAAACGTATTAGTCTAACGGTAAATAAAATTATCTGTTTCCCTAATTTCTATTAGGCTAATAATGAATAAGATTAACAATTAACCTAATAGTATTAACGATTTGCCTAATAGGTATTAGCCTAATGATAAATAGTATTAACAATTAGACTAACAAAAATGAAATAGAAATTATGATATTAATTAATTCTGCGAATGATTACAACCATCGTTTCCTTCTAAAATAATACAGCATTCCTAAGAAGACAAGTACCATCACCGCCCATAAAATATAGTAGCTGTATTTGTAATGGAGCTCGGGCATATGTTCAAAATTCATCCCGTAGATTCCCGCAATAAAGGTTAATGGGATAAAGATGGTGGCGATTATAGTTAATACCTTCATGATATTATTCATCTTGTTGCTTACGGTAGTCATATACATATCCATAAGACCCCACACCATATCGCGGTAGATTTCAATGTTTTCGTTTATTTGAATTACGTGGTCGTAGGTATCCCGATAATAATCTCGGTTCCGTTCTTCAATAATAGGGTTTTCAGATTTTTCTATTCTCGAAATAACTTCCCGCAATGGAAACACACTTCGGCGAATTTTAAGGACTTCACGTTTTAAAAACTGAATGCTTTTTGGGGTCTCATCGTCTGGGTTTTCATTAAAAACTTGGTCTTCCAAGGCTTCTATTTTTTCTCCAAAATCCTCAATAACGGCAAAATAATTATCGACTATGGTATCAATTAAAGCAAAGGCAAGATAGTCGGCACCAAACATTCTAATTCGAGATTCAGGATTGGCAATACGAGATCGTACTGAATCGAAAATATCTTCTTCCGACTCCTGAAACGTTAGTACATAGTTTTTACCTAATACTAATGAAATATGTTCTACCGTAAATTGTTCATCTTTATTGAAGTAGAGCATTTTTAATACTACAAAAAAGTAATCTTCATACTCATCTACTTTGGGGCGATGGTCTGTATTTAAGATATCCTCCATCACCAAAGGATGCAAACCATAGTACTGCCCTAATTTCGATATTTCTTCGGTATGATTTAATCCGTTTACGTTAATCCACGTGATTTGATCTGTGGTTTTAAACTTAAACGCATCTTCAACATTATTGGTTTTAATTACATGGACACCTTCTTTAGAATAATCTTGAATTTCAATGTCGGTAGTTTCACGAAATTTTTGACCCACGTAACCATCGGCTCCAGGAGCCTTACCAATGGTTTTGGCAATACGTTTTTTTTTCGATTTGTGTGGTTTTCTCATATCTCGAAATAAATATACCCATTTTACCGAAAATGTTTTTGTAAAGTCTGTTATTTTTGTGCGACTACCGCAAAAAAATTGAAATGGGATTATTTAATGTATTCGGAAAGAAAGAAGAAAAGGATAAACCTAAGGAAGAAAAGCACATTCCTTGGTTACGATTAACACGTGTGGATCAAATAGATGAAATAGTCGAAAAATCTAAAACAACTCCCGTAACCATTTTTAAACACTCTACTACTTGTGGGATAAGCCGAATGGTCATTCGAAATTTTGAAAATGATTACGCTATTCCAGAGGATAAAATGAAACTATATTATCTTGATTTGTTGGCTTTTCGAGACGTTTCTAACGAGGTGGGGTATACTTTTCAAGTGATACATCAAAGTCCGCAAGTATTGGTTATTAAAAATGGGGAAGCGGTGTATCACGCTTCTCACCATAGCATTCACGCAACAGACTTAGTAAAGTTTATAGATTAAAAAAAGCTCCTAAGGGAGCTTTTTCGTTATCTAAATTTATTGTTTTGAAGAATTTCCTTGAGCCGTTCTTTTATTTCTTGCCCAGCGTCCAAAACCATTTGCTGGTTAGATGGGAAAGGAAAGAAATCGTATTTAATAAATTGTAAATCTTCTTCCGTTAAGGCTCTTTCATCACCGCGAAAGCGAGCAAAGATGTTTTCGAAGATAAATTCGGTGCCCAAAGGATGCCTATTTATAATTCGGTTTCTATCCAATTCAAGATATACTACATCGCCACCTACCTGTACGGCTTTGGTTTGCTCGGTATAAGTTACTGCCGCTGTTACGGTAATAAATTTATCTACTTTAATATCATTTCCTAAACTATCTTTCATCACATTTCCATAGCGGTCTAACACATATTCCCAACCATCTTTTATGGTTTTCTTTCTTAGAAATTCTTTTTCTGAAACACGTTCTGGAGAAACATTAATCTCTTTAAAATTTAAATCTATTCCATAATTATATTGAATTCCATTCTCTCTCCTAGTATGATATTCTGTCCAGAAATCATCAAGTCCGTAGGTGTTGAAATCTAGTAATTCTTGTTCCAATCTAAATGGAATAATTTGCCCAGAATGGTTGTTCAATTCAACAAAAACAAAGTCGGTGCCTTTAAAATGAGCATCATTCAATTTTTGATCCAGCCCCAAGTAATCGGGTTGTAGACTCTTTAAATCACTATAATAAGCATACGCTTCACGAGCGTCTAGAATGGTATTTCGATTTAAATATTGGGTTCCTTCAGCAAAAAGATAATCGGCAAAATTCTTTTTAGAAGCAATGATTTGCTTGCTGTAATCTTCAAATTGCAGGTTTAAGTTAACGATTGACGTTAAAGGGCGAATCAATTCTTGCCTTTTGCCTAAATCGCAATATAAATAGTAAATTTCGCGTGTATTTGAAGGGTGATTTTCTTGTTTCAGAAAATTGAGACGTCTTTTGTCTTCTTCCACAACTCGAGCAAAGGCTTCTTCTAAAAAAGACGCATGAGCGCCACTATTTTTTCCGTGAGGATCTTTCTGAAGTTTTCGCACCGCCAATTCAATAACTTGGTCGTAATCTCCTTGCGCTAAAAATTTCTGGTTTCGTTTTACACTATTGCAACTCCCGAGCAGTAGTGCCATAAATAAAAGGGTAATTGTTGCTCTCATAACAGAAATAGTTTGGTTATTACTTTGTAGAATTACAAGGGGCGTGCCAAACTAAATTTGCCTTGCGGGGAGTACCTTTCCTTTGCACTCTCCAAAACCAATACGAACTTGATCATTTTTACAGTAACCACGCAGGATAACCGTATCTCCATCATTAATAAATTTTCGCTCCGTTCCGTCGTTTAATTTAATTGGTTTTTCACCTTTCCAAGTGAGTTCTAGCATGGAACCGTAGCTATCTGGTGTGGGTCCCGAAATGGTTCCGCTACCCATCATATCTCCACTACGTACGTTACAACCATTTACCGTATGATGCGTTAATTGTTGCACCATGGACCAATACATATATTTAAAATTGGATCGGGCGATGACATTTTCAGTACCGCCAGAAGGCTTAATACTGGCTTCCAAATGTATATCGTAATTTTTATTTCCAGTTTGTTGCAGATAGGGAAGTGGTTTGGGATCCTGCTCTGGACCTTTCACTCTAAAAGCATCTAGTGCGTCCAAGGTAACAATCCAAGGCGAAATGGTAGAAGCAAAGTTTTTTCCTAAAAATGGTCCTAATGGAACATATTCCCACGCCTGAATATCGCGTGCACTCCAATCATTAAATAATACAAGTCCAAAAATGTTTTCTTCAGCTTCATGAATGGGAATGGGTTTCCCTAAATCGTTGGAAGCGGTGGTAATAAATGCCATTTCCAATTCAAAATCTAATAGTTTTGTAGGACCAAATCCAGGGACACCATCGTCTCCAGGTTTTGTTTGACCAACCGGTCTTCTAATGGGCATCCCCGAAGGAACAATTGAAGAACTTCTTCCGTGGTAACCAATTGGGACATGTAGCCAATTGGGTAACAATGCATTTTTTGGATCTCTAAATAACGACCCCACATTAGTCGCATGTTCTTTACTTGCGTAAAAATCGGTGTAATCCCCTACATCCACGGGTAGTTGCATTTCAATTTCGTCTAGATCAAACAACACTTTTTGTCTGTGTTCTGGATTATCTCGAAGCTTTGGGTTATCGTGTAAAAATATTCTTGAAATTCTATTTCGTACCAAACGCCACGTTTTTCTTCCGTCGGCAATAAAATCGTTTAACGTATCCTGTAGAAAAATATCATCGGTGAGTTCAATTCCTTCAAAATATCCCAATTGATGCAATGCTCCTAAATCTATGGCGGTGTTTCCTATTCGCGTTCCAATGGTAATAATATCATCACGGGTTAAAAAAACCCCGAAAGGTATATTCTGAATGGGAAAATCACTATTTTCTGGAACATCCAGCCAGGTTTTTCTAGATGGGTCGTTGGCAGTGAGCGGCATAATTTGGTTTTTTTATTGTTGGTAAAATGTTAATCAAATATATAATTTCTTAGTTAGTAACCATAAGCTTTTAGTATTTTTGATTTTTATTAACTTTTCTTCAAAATGATAGCTAGAGACGAACAAATCTTCGAATTAATTGAAGCCGAAAAAGAACGCCAATTACACGGATTGGAACTTATTGCTTCCGAAAACTTTGTAAGCCCCCAAGTAATGGAAGCTGCAGGGAGTGTTTTAACCAATAAATATGCCGAAGGATATCCCGGAAAACGCTATTATGGCGGTTGCGAAGTCGTGGACGAGGTAGAGCAAATTGCTATCGACCGTGCCAAAGTACTTTTTGGAGCCGAATATGCCAATGTGCAACCTCATAGTGGATCGCAAGCCAATACAGCTGTTTTTGCAGCGTGTTTAAATCCGGGGGACACCTTTTTAGGATTCGATTTGTCTCACGGCGGGCATTTAACTCATGGGAGTCCCGTGAATTTTTCAGGAAGGTTATACAATCCAGTATTTTATGGAGTGGATGAGGCTACTGGGCGTATAGATTATGATAAAGTGGAAGCTATTGCCATTAAGGAAAAACCTAAAATGATTATCGCTGGGGCTTCGGCCTATTCGCGTGAAATAAATTATAAACGTTTTAGAGAAATTGCCGATAAAGTAGGAGCCATCCTTTTTGCAGATATTGCACACCCTGCTGGATTAATTGCCAAAGGAATTATAAGTGATCCTATTCCCCATTGTCACGTAGTTACTACCACAACCCATAAAACCTTGCGTGGACCTAGGGGAGGAATGATTTTAATGGGTAAAGATTTCGATAATCCTTTTGGAATTACCCTTAAAAATGGAAGCCTTCGTAAAATGTCTTCATTATTGGATAGTGGTATTTTCCCAGGAAACCAAGGAGGGCCACTAGAGCATATCATTGCAGCAAAAGCTATTGCTTTTGGGGAGGCCTTAACCGATGACTTTCTTCATTATATGATTCAGGTAAAGAAAAATGCCGAAGTCATGGCAAAAGCATTTGTGGATAAGGGATATCATATTATTTCTGGGGGTACGGATAACCATATGATGCTAATTGACCTAAGAAATAAAAATATTTCAGGAAAAGAAGCTGAAGAAGCATTAGGGAAAGCCGAAATCACTGTGAATAAAAATATGGTGCCATTTGATGATAAATCTCCTTTTGTGACTAGCGGAATTCGAATTGGAACAGCTGCAGTCACAACGCGCGGACTGGTTGAAAGTGATATGCTTCAAATAGTGGCATTGATTGATGAAGTAATTATGAATCATGCTGATGAAGCAAAATTAGAAGCGATTGGAGAAAAAGTAAATGAAATGATGGCAGGACGGCCGTTGTTTAAAAATTAACTTTTTGTGTTTCAAACGGAAAGACTTCACCTTCGCAAAATTAATCCTGAGGATGCTCCTTTTGTGTTTGAACTACTCAATAGTCCTGGGTGGTTAAAATATATTGGCGATAGAGGGGTAAGTGATCTAAAAAAAGCGGAAGCTTATATCGAAGAACGTTATTTGCCAAGCTACAAGAATGGTTTGGGTAATTTTATTGTGGTTCATAAAGGCTCTGGTAAGCCTATAGGTTCTTGTGGTCTTTACAAAAGGGATAATCTCGAATATCCGGATATTGGTTTTGCCTTTCTTCCAGAGTTTTTAGGAAAAGGCTATGGTTATGAAGCTGCTTCGGCCATGTTGAAATATGCTTTAACCGATTTAAAGCTTGAAAAGGTTTTAGGTTTTACCGTTGATTACAATGTGGCTTCTATCAAACTTTTAGAGAAATTAGGCTTAAAAAATGTAGGGACTTTTCAGTTAGAAGATGACGATGAAGAATTGTTACTTTTTCAAATAACTAAAGAAAAAACCTGATTTACTGAAAATTAGCTTTACCTTTGCCACTTAATTAATTTAATATTTTAAAATGAGTAAAGGAACAGTAAAGTTCTTTAATGATTCCAAAGGTTATGGTTTCATTACAGAAGAAGGCGTAAACAAAGATCACTTTGTACACATTAGTGGATTAATCGACGAAGTTCGAGAAGGTGATGAAGTAGAATTCGAACTACGCGAAGGTAACAAAGGATTAAACGCAGTGAACGTAAAAGTAATCTAAGTAGATATTCTTTAAGACAAAAAGCCCCGCCATTGGCGGGGCTTTTTATTTATATTAGGTTTATTTAATCTTCTACTGGAAAAATTGTCGCCTCGTAGGCACCAGCATCTGGAGAATTGCCATCTCTAGCCGTTCCGTTTAAGTCGAAAGGAGGCATTATACCACCCAAGCCAATACCTTGTGCACCCGAAGTTCCTTCTTCGATATTCAAATTATTCACTGTTACATCTTGAAAAATAGGGTCTAGGTTAAAAATACAATCTGTAAATAAAGCTGGATTTTCAAAATCATAGTTTGGGATTCCGTCAAAATCGCCTTGAGAGTCCTCAAAACGAATTAGGCAATTCGTGAAATTAAAGTTGAATGCTGCGCTGGGATCTTCAACAAAGGCAACTTCTTTTTGTTCACTTCCGTAGATAATACAATTGTTGAAATTAGCTTCGATTAAGTCTGCTACTAATATTTCGGTATCACTAATGGGTAACGAGTTATCTAAGGTAACCGTTGGAAAGGTTCTGAAGCTATTGGTCCAATAATTTCCAAAGGTACAGTGATTAAAAGCATATTTACCTCCTAATTGAATGGCCAGAGAAGACTGACCACTATTGGCAATCACCATATTTTCACCATATACATCACCTGTTCTCGCTAATAATCCCACATTTGCACTGTTATAAATTTGAACATTATTTAAGGTAAGCGTTCTATCACCATCGTTACTCTCCATTAATAATCCTACCACGTTGTTTTTTATGGTGGTATAACTAAATTCATTATTCGTACTTCCTGCCGTAAGCCAGATGGTTCCCCACTGACCAGGAATATCGGCATAATCAGGCTCTAGTCTATCTCCTTCAAAAATAATTTCATTTTCTAAAAGTACCGGGTCGTTACTAGGAGCACCATTGGATTTAATGGAGCCTGTATTTGCAACTAATATTCCGCTAGTGGAGTGAAAATGTACACGTGCTCCCGGTTGAACATTTAACGTTTTTCCGGGGGGAACAGCGGCATAACCATAAATAACATAAGGTTTTTCGTTGGTAAATGTAAGTTCGTTATCATCTAAGAAAAAGCCTTCAATTAAAATATCATTTCCTTCATCGTCCATACCAAGATTTAAAGTTTCATAAATGCCATTACCTAAATCGGCGGGAAAAAGAAAAACTGCATCTTGAATGAGCGTGACGAGTTCTACTTTTTGTTCGTTATTGCCACTATCGAATACAATTTGGTCGGTATATAAAAATTGGGTATTGTTTCCTTGATTGGCAATATCTACTGTGGTTTCAATAAAAATGAAAATACTATCGTTGGCTAATACTTGCACATCTTGAAAGATTTTCCCAGGAACCCCATCTACATTTAATCGGTAATTGGAAGCTTCCCCTTGTGCTAAACGTACGGTGGGAATATTGATATCCTTATCGCTTTTGTTGTATACTTTAAGGTTGTACGTACTCGAACCTATATTGGAAAATACTGTGTCGAGGTATACGGTGTCTTTAGAGAATTCTAAGTTTCCTGTGTTGGGGCTTGTTTCAAAATCGTTTCTACAAGAGCTCCACAATAAAACGGAGGCAATCAATGCCAATCCATATAAATACTTCATTCAGGTAATTTTTTGTAAAAATATAACTTTTTATGAAGCATCTTATTGTGAAGGTGAAGAATTAAGTAAGGGAGGCAGTGAAAATTTCCCTCAAAACTTTGTATTCACTGCCTCTAATTCCTACTTGTCTTTCTTTTGAGACCTTTTTAGAAGTCGAGCCGCTTTTTTTCTATCGGCTTTTACTTTTTTAAAAGCGTTTTCTTTTTCGGCATAAGCACGACGCTTTTCTCGATTCTCCCTTTGTTCTTCGTCGTAGTAGCTATTGGATTGGTAGGGATCAACTACTACTTGTTCTGAAACCTCACTTACTATTACGTAACCAACAAGACCACCTAAATAGTAAGCATCCATTTTCACATCAACATTATTTGAAATATTCGACACTAATATCTCTTTATCTATAAACCCTAAATATGAAAACACTATGGTTTGATTTGGTTCTGCTTTTATTTCATAGTTCCCATCAAAATCGGTTTGTGTCCCTATAGAGGTTCCTTTTATTATCACATTTGCTCCAGGTAAGGGCATATTCATATCATCGGTAACAGTTCCTTTTATGGTTACTTTTGTAGAATCTTGTTGTTCTTCCTTAATTTCTTCTTCTACCTCTGCAATCTCACTAATCACAATTTCTTCAATTTCTCCTTGTGTTATTTCAACACTTGCAATTTTTCCTACCGTTACTATGGTTGTTTTTACTTCAGGAATGAGAGAAAAATCCACTCTTTCATTTTTGGTGCCTAAGGTATAATCTTGGGAACGCAAGTCTCCTTTTTTAACAAATAGGGTAGATCCGCTTACGCATTTTAATGAGTAAAATCCTTGTGCATCGGTACGCACCCAATCACCCTTTTCCAGCATAACTACTTCGGCATTTCTAACTGGATTTCCATCTGCGTCTGTTACATAACCTGAAACATAAATAATAGATTTTACAGGGTGGCTTCCAATCCCTAATGAAATAAGTGGTTTTTCTATCTCGGAATTGTTTTTTACTTCGGAAGCCATCATGGAAAGTGGCATTAACAAAGAAGCAGCGTAGGGCAGAAGGCTGTTGCTAGATTTGCGTTCAAGCTTCACTTCTCTATCAAGTTGGGATTTTTTGAATCGGCCGCAGAGGTTCTTACCTTGTGTCACTCGCTTGACCAATTCTTCGTCGCTGGTTTCTGTAAAATCGAATACTTCTTTGGTACATACACTGCAGAATTTCCCTTTTTCGGTAGGAGTCATTTTTGCCCAATCTTCGTGGCAAGGCTCTGGAATGGATATTTTAATGGCTTTTTTCATCTGTATAAAATATTTGATAAAGCGGAAGATGGAATGCCTAATTTAATCATCTTCTGTTGGTTTATAATTGTTAATTGGCATTTCATAATGAAGAGGTTTTTACGTTGATACCTCAAAGCACTAAAAAACTTGCCATAAAAAAAACATCCATTGAGGGAATGGATGTTTTGATTGAGGGAAATGTATTTCTGAAATTATTTTTCTATAATTTCAATTTTAAAAAGTTTGTCCCAGTTCTTTCCAGTAACGTATAAAATATTAGGTTCTCCTTTGTAGGCAATTCCGTTTAATACGTCGAGGGTCGTGTGTTGAGTTACTTCGTCCTGTAGCCCTTTTAAGTTAATAACGCCTTCCACGGCACCACTTTGCGGATTTACAATAGCGACGGCATCTTTTTGATACACATTGGCATAGATTTTACCTTCTACCCATTCCAATTCGTTTACGTTGTCAATAACACTTTTATGAGTGTAGATTTCTATGTAATCTTCTTCTGCTAGGGTATTGGAGTTTAAAGTCCATATTTTTTCGGTGCCATCACTTTTAAAGATTGTGGTTCCGTTATTACATAAACCCCAGCCTTCTTTACTTCTATCATAAACAAAAGTACCCGTTTTTTCAAGGGTATTGAGGTTATAGATAAAACCTGTGTTTTCTTGCCAAGTAAGTTGATAAATTTTATTATTCAGAATCGTAATTCCTTCTCCAAAATATTGGTTTTCTAAATCTACTTTCTGAAGGACATTTCCCGTTTTATAATCTGTTTTTCGCAAAGACGATCGTCCTCGTTGCCCTGTGCTTTCATACAGGGTGTCATTTTCAAATTCAAGTCCCTGCGTGTAGGCCTTCATATCGTGTGGGTAGGCTTCAAGAATTTTATAAGTATATAGCTTGGGTGTTTCTGAAGCTACCAATTTTATGGTCTTACTTATTTCATAGTTCTTGCTATCCGCTGTAATATATGCCTTTAAAGTTCTTGTACCCATTTTAGCATTTGCCAAGGACAGGGAATTGCCAGAGGATTTTTCAGCATTGTCAAGTGAATATGCCACTTTTTCAACCGTTTTTCCTTTTTTGCTTGAAATACTTAATGAAAGCACATCTTTTTGGGTAAATGTTGTTTTTTCATCTTTAATTTCGATAGAAAAAAGGTCATTTGCATTTTCGGTTGAATTATCACATGCCATGAATAAAACAACCAAAAAGGTAAAAGTCAGAAACTTAAGTGTAGGCTTCATTGGCTCCAAATTTTTTCGCAATATAACCAATAATAATTGATGCTTAAAATGTTTGCGGAAGCCTAAAAAGCACCGTATATTTGCACCGGCAAGTCCTACACAACCAGCTCCTGTTGAATCCCCCAGGGCGGGAACGCAGCAAGGGTAGATGGTCGTAGCGGTGTGATGTAGGTAGCTTGCCATTTTTTATTTGGAATACTTCGTCCTTCTCCTCATCTTTGCTATCTATTTTTTTGTTATGTCAAAAGTTGTACTCATTACAGGAGGTTCGTCTGGAATTGGAAAAGCCATTGGCGAATACCTTAATCTTTTTAGCTACAAAGTGTATGGTACTAGTAGAACTCCCTCAAAATATTCAGATACCGTTAAAATGCCATTGTTGGCATTGGATGTAACAAAGCCCGAAACCATTACTCAAGCCATTACTGAAATCATAGAGAAAGAAGGAAAGATTGATGTCTTGATTAACAATGCTGGGGTAGGTATTACAGGACCTATTGAAGAAACACCCAGTGATGAAATTAAAAAAGCTTTCGATACCAATTTTTTTGGACCTCTTGAAGTTATAAAAGCTGTAGTACCTCAAATGCGAAAGCAAAAAAGCGGACTCATTATCAATATTACTTCTATTGCGGGATATATGGGACTTCCGTACCGCGGTATTTATTCAGCAACAAAATCGGCTCTCGAAATTACTGCCGAAGCCTATAGAATGGAATTGAAACCTTTCGGAATAAAAATGACCAATGTAGCTCCTGGTGATTTTGCTACCAATATTGCTTCGGGTCGCTATCATGCTCCCATATTAGAAAACTCTCCCTATAAAAAGGAGTATTCCGATACCTTAGTGATGATGGATGAACACGTGGATAAAGGTGAAGATCCATTAGAAATGGCCAAAGCCATTCAAAAAATAATTGAAGTAAAGAACCCTAAAGTACATTATAGAGTAGGCTCGGGGCTTCAAAAACTTTCCATTTTTTTAAAGAAAGTGCTTTCAGACAAGCGTTATGAAAAAATGCTGATGAAACATTATCGATTGAATGGTAAGGAGTGAAGGGTGAAAGTTGAAAGGTGATGGTGTTTGATTAACAATTACTTTTACCCAGTACCCAGTACCCAAACTCCCGAAATGTTAAAAACCTCTTGAAACTTTTTTCAGAAAGATTTTAAAGCTTCCGTATTTTTGTACCCTAAAACATTAACTTAAAATTCTTTTCATGAAATTTTTCATCGATACTGCAAATCTTAATCAAATTCGTGAGGCTCAAAACTTGGGTGTTCTTGATGGTGTAACCACCAATCCATCGCTTATGGCGAAGGAAGGAATCACAGGGCGCGATAATATTTTAAAGCACTATGTAGACATTTGTAATATTGTAGAAGGCGATGTTTCTGCCGAAGTCATTGCGACCGATTTTGACGGAATGATTAAGGAAGGGGAGCAGTTAGCCGAATTACACCCGCAAATTGTGGTAAAAGTTCCTATGATTAAAGAAGGGGTAAAGGCAATTAAATATTTTTCGGACCACGGAATAAGAACCAATTGTACCTTGGTTTTTTCAGCAGGACAAGCATTATTAGCAGCTAAAGCAGGTGCCACCTATGTGTCCCCGTTTATTGGAAGACTTGATGATATTTCTACCGACGGTTTAAACCTTATTGCCGAAATTCGACTTATTTATGATAACTACGGATTTGAAACTCAAATCTTAGCAGCTTCAGTACGTCATACCATGCACGTGCTTGAATGTGCTAAAATTGGAGCCGATGTTATGACGGGACCGCTTTCTTCTATTGAAGGACTGTTAAAACATCCATTAACCGATATTGGTTTGGCACAATTTCTAGCAGATTATAAAAAAGGAAATTAAAAAAGAAAAGCTCCAAAAGGAGCTTTTTTTATTTGTTGAGGTACCCCAAAAGTTGTTCTTCGATGGAGGTGCTAAAAATGTTAGAATTTCCATCTAAAATTTTATGGTCTTTATCTACAATAATCGACTTATTTACATAGTTAACAAGAAGTCTCATTTCGGCATCGGCAAAGCTTTCAAATTGAAATTCAAATTGATCTTTATATCCTGCGCTACCTACAATTCTACGCCACTTTTTAAAATGCTTGTCTATGTTTATTCCCACAAATTGATATTCGGGATATTTTTCACGTAATTCTGCAGCACGCGTATGGATATTTCTATAGTGCTTAATAGATTCTCCAGACCAGAAAAAAAGTACCGTAGGTTTCTTAATGATGGTGTGTAGGTCCTTCATTGTATTATCTGTTGTCACCAAAGCCACATTAGGGATTATGTTACCAGGAGCGAGTTTAATGGTGGCACTCGCAAGTTTTTCAACCTCGGCAATATCACTAGAGTCGGTATTTAATTTTTTAAAGGCCTCAAGCATTTGCAATTCTTCTTCCACATTTTTTCCATTAAGCAAATACCTTACAACAGAATTACGAGACAGTGTATTTCTAAGGGATTTATTAGTGATTAGGCTATCTATAATCCTAATTTTGTGTTTGTTGTGAATAAATGAAAAACGATCAAAAGGGGCTTCTTTTTTGTATTGCTCGTAGGATAAATTATCTAAGTGATTCCCTAAAAATCTAAAATAGGGGTAATAATTTCGAAGCGCTTCATTTCCAAAATCGATACTGTCTCTAAAGGAGTAAAAGCTTTCTGGGATATCGATACTTTCGTCATATACTTTCTTTTTCGAATTTGCCGAAATGTATAGTTCCTTTTTTGAATAAATTCCATACATAATGGATGCTTTGGCAATTTCTTTAAACGCTTTTGACGCTTTAGTCTTAGAACTAAATTCATCAAAAAGGCGATGCCGCGCACTACTCACCGAATCCATTTTTGCTTGAAACTCTTCTGGACCGTCATTGTAATATGCAAGCATATTATCATCTACATCTTCATTTAAAAGATATAGCTCCATTAAAAAGTTATTTTTTTCGGCACCACGGCCAGAAAAAGAAAGCGACTCGTCAAATTCAATAGTGTTTACATAAATCATGACACTATCTCCTGGCTCAAGGAAAAGGGCTTGATACTCGTAATGACTAAAGAAATAAATACCAGGATCGGTATTTTCTATTTTGTAAATAAAACTATCGGTAGAATCCAGCGCCACCGTATCAATTACATTGCGGTTATGAGAAATAACGACGTAGTCTAGTTTTGGATTAACAATCTTTCCTCCAATCCAAGAAACCCCACATTCACTTTTTTTAGAAGCATCATTGCAGGATATGAAGATAGTAACCGTAAGGAAGAGGAATAGTATTTTTTTTATCAATCGCACTTTGTTTTGTCTCGAGTAACAAAAGTAACGGACATTTGCCCCCAATTTTGTTAATTAGTCGTTAAAAGATTTTAAAAAGCGCTTCTCCTTTAATTATCGCAGTTATTTGGTTATTTTTGCACCCAATTTGAAATTTTAATTTTTCACTTATGTTATCAGTTTCCAATTTATCAGTTCAATTTGGCAAACGTATTCTGTTTGATGAGGTTAACACGCAATTTGTGCAAGGCAATTGCTACGGAATTATAGGCGCCAATGGTGCTGGAAAATCTACTTTTCTGAAAATAATTGCAGGAAAACAAGATCCAACCTCGGGACATGTACACTTAGAGCCAGGAAAACGGATGTCGGTTTTAGAACAAGATCACAACGCTTTTGATGATTTTCAAGTGTTGGATACTGTCGTGCGTGGAAACAAAGAACTGTACAATATAAAATCTCAAATCGATAAACTATACGAGGACTACAGCGACGAAAATGCCGATAAAATAGGGGAGCTTCAAGTAGCTTTTGAAGAAATGAACGGTTGGAATGCAGACAGCGATGCAGCTGCCATGCTTTCGAACCTTGGGATAAAAGAGGAGTTGCACTACACCTTAATGAAAGACCTTGACGGAAAGCAAAAAGTACGTGTCCTGTTGGCACAAGCGCTTTTTGGAAATCCAGATGTGTTGATTATGGATGAGCCTACCAACGATTTGGATTACGAAACCATTTCGTGGTTAGAAAACTTTTTGGCAAACTACGATAACTGTGTGATTGTGGTATCGCACGACCGTCACTTTTTGGACGCTGTGTGTACGCATATTAGCGATATCGACTTCGGAAAAATAAATCATTATAGTGGAAACTACACCTTTTGGTACGAGAGTAGCCAGTTAGCAGCGCGTCAACGTGCACAGCAAAACAAAAAGGCCGAAGAAAAGAAGAAAGAATTGGAAGAGTTTATTAGAAGATTCTCTGCCAACGTTGCCAAATCGAAACAAGCCACTAGTAGAAAGAAGATGATTGATAAGTTGAATGTTTCAGACATTAAACCTTCCAGCCGACGTTATCCAGCCATAATTTTTGAAAGAGAGCGTGAAGCAGGAGACCAGATTTTAAATGTGGAAAATCTTTCGGCAAGTATTGATGGGGAAGTGGTATTTCAGAATATTGATGTAAACTTGGCAAAAGGCGATAAGGTGGTCATCTATTCGAAAGATTCGCGTGCTACCACGGCTTTTTATGAAATCATCAACGGAAATCAAAAACCCGATTCTGGAAGTTTTCAATGGGGGGTTACAACCAACCAAAGCTATTTACCCTTAGACAACAGTAATTTCTTTACCAGCGAAATGAACCTCGTGGATTGGTTACGCCAATGGGCAAAAACCGAAGAAGAAAAAGAGGAGGTATACATCCGCGGATTTCTAGGCAAAATGCTTTTTAGCGGGGAAGAAGCATTAAAAAAATGTAGTGTGCTTTCTGGAGGTGAAAAAGTACGTTGTATGCTAAGCCGTATGATGATGATGCGTGCTAACGTTGTGATGCTTGATGAGCCTACCAACCACTTGGATCTAGAATCGATTACCGCATTTAACAACTCTCTTAAAAACTTTAAGGGTACGGTGTTATTAACAACCCATGACCACGAGTTTGCGCAAACTGTTGGAACACGTGTGATTGAATTAACACCTAACGGCGTCATTGATCGCTATATGACCTTTGACGATTATATGAGCGATAAAAAGATTAAAGAATTACGCGAGAAAATGTACTCGGTAGGGGTGTAGTGTTTTTTTCTTAGCCTTTTAAAAAGCCAGAATATTTACCCACTTTAATAGGTACATGGTGATTACGGTACCTCCAACGCTATACAAGATGGCTGCTTGCCAATAGTATAATCTAGTAGTCCACTGATTCCACATTTTGGAACCATATTCCTTTTTGGCATCACTTGCGGTGACCTTCCAAAAAAGAAAAAGGAATACTAAAAAGAGTATTATTGCTATACCGAGGACCCAACTATGTTCCATGTGTTGTTTTTAGATTACTGAGTCAATATAATGAATTTTCGGGGTAATTGTGGTTATACATTATAAGCTACTGCTTTTTATTGTTTAGTTAGATTATATTTTTGAAATTCGCCATCCATACCTATTGGATTAATTTGTTTTAATTCTTTTTTAATTAACCATTTTTCATTTTCAAAAACTCGAATAGTTTCAAATCTTATTTCGAAATAGTTAGTCCGTTTTCCTTCTATCAAATATTCTGGAGATTTAAGTCCTTTGGTATCGGTAATGTGGAAGCTTCTAATATTCGAATAATTGGTTTTCACTTTGTCATAACAATTTTTTAATTCAATAACTTTTCCTTCATCTGTCGTTATGGTCAATTGATAATTTATTAATTGACCACTCTTATCAGTCACCCTAAAAATATTTTTCTGTGTCTTTTTTGATTTTTCATTTACAATTAGTTTATCTCGTTGAGGAAAGCTGTTCAAAATTAAGCTGTCACCTACAACATTATAGTTCCCCTCTATTTTTTGCCGAAAAAGCTCCATTTTCACTTCATATTGAAAAGTATAATCTACATTTAATTGCAATGATTCCGAAAAATGTCTTTGTGAGAAGGAATATTTTCCAATTAAAGAATCAGCCTCATTTTGTACTAATGTAGCTATTAATATAATTGTAAAAAGAAACTTCATATATGTTATATTTCAGGATGTAGCCAACAGTCTCCTATAACCGTTAGTTACGGGTTAAATTAGCAATTATTTTTGGTTTAGGGTTTTGTGAGTCATGGGTTAAAGCCAGTGTAACCATACGTATTTTATTTCTTGATAATTTTCTTCAATTCAGTTGAATAAACTCTCACGTTGTCCTGCATTCCAATCCACTTTTTAAACTTTTCATAAAAGGTTTTTGGTTCAACAAACTCAACTTCATACAATTCAGATTCGCGAAATTCAGTAGGATAAACGATTCGAGTTTTCCATCCCGTACTATTTGTTAGTTTAGCACTCAAATCCGAATTTAATTCTTTTCCTAGATCCGCTAAAAATTGCGTCATCCCCTCTATGTACATTGGAATTTCTATCCAATCCGTTTGGGTTACAAAAGTGAGGAACCAATCATCTATAAATGGACCATCTGAAGTTGTAAATTCTCCAATCGCTTTTATTTCCGAAACATTTATTTTCAGAGGATTTATTCCACCAATGATTTCAACTGTATTTTTATCAGTCAGTTTTATTATTCCGTATTTTTCTTCTTTTTCGATGGTTTTCTGATTTTTATGGCAACTTTCTGATATTTATGGCAACTTATTATATAACACCTTTTATTGCCGTTATCCCGCAACCGCCATTTCAAATATACAAATTACCCTATTTTATTTGCTCATAGGTAAGAGCCGTCAAGTACATCTTCCCAAAAGTTAGTTTATAGCTAACACAGGTTAGTATTTAGCTAACTTTTATAAAAAAAGGGTTGTTTTTGACTTGAGAAGATTAGCTGTTATTTTCATTAAAAGCAGTAATTATGGCAGATGCTTGCTCGTATTCATCCTCACGAATAAAAAGTTGTGTTTGGTCGGGTACGGCACCTGCAAATCCAGCTATGGAGGCGCTGTTTAAATCATTTCGCTCTACCGGTTGGATGCCAATTTCATTCAATTCGGCAATTAATCTTTTGGCCACTAAGGATGGTCCCGTATATATTCTTTTCATAGGAAATGTTTATCGTAAGGTCGCGCCAAATTCTTTTTCAAATGTTTGCTGAAGCTTTGCCATGATTTTGTCAATCTGCTTGTCGGTAAGCGTTTTGTTTTCATCCTGAATAGTAAAACTAAGCGCGTAACTCTTTTTACCTTTCGGAAGATTTTTACCCGTGTACACATCAAACAAAGACACTTCTTTTAGTAAGTGTTTTTCGGTTTGTAAAGCAGCCAATTTTAAGTTCTCGAAACGCACTTCGTCATCTAATAATAAGGCAAAATCTCGTTTCACTTTTGGGAATTTTGGAATATTGGTTACCTGTACGTTATTCCCTGTAAGCTCTTGCAGTACTTGGTCCCAATGGAAATCTGCGTACAGCACTTCGGCTTCAATACTAAAATGCTTGGCAATCTTTTTTGAAATAATTCCGAATTCCACCAATAGCTTCTTATTTTTTTGAAGCGAAATCCCTTCCGAAAAAATATCATTTTTTATATCGTTTTCAATATATTCTGAAATCCCAAGCCCCTGCAAAATGGATTGTACAACGCCTTTTAAATAAAAGAAACTAGTCTTTTGTGAAGGGAATGCCCAGGTATCTGTTGTTTTATTTCCCGAAACAATAAGCGAAAGGTGTTTGTGTTCCTCTCGATTGTTTGGAAATTGATGATAGGTTTTCCCAAACTCGAATAGTTTGATGTTTTCAATTCTTCGGTTGGCATTAAAAGCCAAAGATTCTAATCCGCCAAACAACATCGACTGACGTAAAATCTCCAAATCTTTACTCAGCGGATTCAGCATCTTAACCGAATGCTCAGGGCGTAAGGTTTGTGTATGTTTATAATAGGCTTCGTTGGTAAGCGAATTATTGAGCATTTCGTGAAATCCTAATGCCGTTAATTGACCACCCACCTTATCCTGAACTTTGTAGTCTTCAATTCGTTTCACCGAAGCCATAGAGGCATTGAGCTTTGTAGAGGTTTTAATTCGGTTATACCCATACACACGCAACACTTCTTCTATCACATCTGCCTCGCGGGTAACATCGTTTCTGTAGGCTGGAATGGTGATTCCTATTCCCGTTTCGGTAACGTTGTTAATCTTTATTTCAAGCGAAGTAAGTATTTGTTTAATAGTTTCTTTCGGGATTTCCTCACCAATTAAACGTGCTGTATTTTCATAGCTCAAGAAAACCTGATGGTCTTCAATTTTTTTGGGATAAATATCCACCACATCGCTACTAATTTCTCCCCCTGCAATTTCTTCCATCATAATAGCAGCAACCATGAGTGCGTATTCTGTAATATTGGGGTCTATCCCTCTTTCAAATCGGAAGGAAGCATCAGTATTTAATCCGTGACGTTTCGCTGTCTTTCTAACGCTTATGGGGTTGAAATAAGCACTTTCTAAAAAGATACTTGTGGTCGTTTCCGTCACCCCACTATCCATACCACCAAAAACCCCTGCAATACACATGGGCTTTTCGGCATCGCAAATCATAAGATCTTCTTTGTCAAGTTTGCGTTCTACTCCGTCAAGGGTTGTAAATAAAGTTCCTTCGGGGAGGGTTTTTACAATCACTTTTCCTCCATTTATTTTACTGGCATCGAAGGCGTGAAGCGGTTGTCCTAATTCGTGAAGAATGTAATTGGTAATATCTACCACGTTATTGATAGGCGATAAACCAATAGATTTTAATCTGTTTTGAAGCCAAGTAGGGGAGGCTGCCACTTTTAAATTACTTATGGTAATACCACAATAGCGAGGTGCTAACACATTATTCTCAACCGAAACATCTATTTTTAAGGAACGGTTATTTACGTGAAAACTACTTGTGGATGGGGTGATTAATTCTAACGAAATATCTTTTTGAAGCAAACCAGCTCGCAAATCTCTTGCTACACCCCAATGGCTCATGGCATCGGCGCGGTTGGGCGTAAGTCCAATTTCAAAAATATGGTCGTTTTCAATGCCAATCACTTCTGAAAAAAGGGTACCTGGTTGTAATTGCGCATCCAAAACCATAATTCCATCGTGACTGGTACCTATATGTAATTCGTCTTCGGCACAAATCATTCCTTGGCTTTCTTCCCCTCGTATTTTCCCTTTCTTTATGGTCCAAGGATTCTTTTCGGCGTCGTATAAGGTAGTCCCTATGGTTGCCACGGGTACTTTTTGGCCCACGGCAACATTGGGTGCACCACACACAATTTGCAGTGGCGTCCCATTACCCACATCTACTTTGGTAAGTTTTAGCCTATCTGCATTGGGATGTTGAATACATTCTAAAACATGACCTACAATAATACCTTCCAATCCACCAGGGACAGAGGTAAATGCTTCAATTCCTTCAATTTCAAGACCTAAATCTGTAAGTAATTCGCCTGTTTCCTCAGGGCTTTGATTAACTTTTATGAACTTTTTGAGCCAGTTGTAAGAAATCTTCATTTTCTATTTTGCCTTTTAAAAGTGCAAAGATACGCTTTCGTATTTTTTACCATCCTTCAAAAACAAAAAATTGTAGAATTTAGGTAGGGAATTTGGTTTTTAAACTGTTATAGAAGTAATCAGGCAAAATAGTTTGATTATTTGTTTGGTTGTTTAGTTAGCTGTTGAGCATACCTCTCGTTTTTTCAAAATGAAAATAGAGGGGTATGTTTTTTTATTATAAATCCTTTTAATGTTGTAGATTTGAACCACATAAATTAACTAATACACTATGAAACTTGCAACAAAAATCTTATTGGCATTATTTTTTGTAGCCTTTATCTCTTGTAGAGACACTGCAAAAGAAGAAGCCGAATTAAACGCGGCCATTGAAGAGGTTGAAAACATTGAAACTGAACTAGAGACTATTTCTGAAGAGGTAGAAACTAATGCAGATGAATTAGAAGAAACCCTTAAAGAATTAGACAGCTTATAATTTAAATCGAAAATCTAAAATTTTAAATATGAAAAGTAACACATTAAAAATAGTAATCGTGTTTTTCCTAACATTAGGATTAACTACCTTACATGCTCAAGATAAAGCAAAAGAAGTTAAGAAAGAGACTAAAAGTAGCATCAAATCTGTAGATAAAGTTAAAGATCAGAAAAGTGATTTTGATGAAAAAGTAGACGCAAACAAAGCTGCTTTAAAAGAATCAGGAACCACCGTTAAAGGGAAACCAGATCAAATGCAGAAGGATGGTGCTAATAAAGGGAGTAATGTAGAGGAAGAAATGAAAAATTTGGAATCTAGTTATTCTAAAAAAATTAGAGCTACAAAAGACCCTAAAGAGCAAACTAGGCTTAAGGAGGAGATGAAAGGGAAAATGAATGAGCTAAAAAAGGCTAACCAGAATTCTGTAAAAGAAGAAGTTGCTAAAGACAGTAAATCTAACATTGCTGAAATTAACACTAATGAAAAGCCAAAAGCCGATACCCAAATAAATAAAGGAAAGCCAACAGTTGCTATTAAAAATGAAAAAGTTTCTGCAACAAAAGCGAGTATTAGCAATAGAAGAAAGAGTCTTGATAACAGAAAAGCAATGGTAGAAAATGCCAATGCTAAAGTGGCTGCTGCTAGAGCAAAATTAGATGCTGCAAAAGAAGAGGGTTCTTTATCTAAAGAAGAAATTGCCGCAAAAGAAGCTAAAATTGTGAAGGCCGAAGCTCAAATTAAAAAGTTGGAGGCCTCTATAGATAAGGCTGAAAAGAAATTTGATGAAAATGATTCAAAACTATCAGATTTTGAAAAGGATAAAGAGAACTAAAAATTGGTTTTCAATTTTAAAAAAAGCACCCAATGGGTGCTTTTTTTATATACTATAAATTTCCGTTACTTACATGTGGCAAAATCCTCCCAAGTAATAGTAAATACATTTTGTTTTCTATCAAAGGTATAAGGCACACCCTCTCCTTCTTTGCAGTGAAGTTGTATAATAGTAGATTCTAGTTGGTGATTGCTTTCGTAGCCCATAAGGGTACTCCCTTGATACAATGGACGACATTCTTTTCGCTCTTTACGTTTTAGGTGTTTGTATTCTTCTACGGTAAGTTGCTTGTATTTGGGAAGAATAACTTTTCCCAAATCTAGTTTTGCCGTAGCCTCCAATGGGCAATTAACAATATGAAGGTTAATACCGTTATAGCTTAACACTAGGGTATTGGAGATGGAATCCTGCGGAATTTTTAACGAAAAATTTCCATCAAAATCACTACTCACTTTGGGCTTTACATCATCAAAATAAATTTTCACCAAAGGGTAGGGATAGCCATCTTGATAGAGTTTTCCACTAATTTGTGCCCCAACCGAAACGGCTACTAGAAATAATGCTAGTGTAATAATACCTTTTTGAAAAGGATCCTTTTTATAATTCATTAATATAGTTTTTCAAGTTTTGATTTATAAAATATTCCCATCCTCGTTGACAACTTTCACGAGTAAATTCTGGAACATTGTTTGGCCAGGTTTCAATACCGTCATTGGAAACTTTAAGAAGGGTTTTGTTTCCTTTTTCAGAAATTAAAAAAGTAACGACACTTAGAATGGTAGGATATTCCTTAAATCGCCATTCGTAAGTTATTTTTTTGAGCGGATCCACTTCAGTTATTTTCCATTGATGAGTAAATTTTCTGCCCTCATTTTCAATTAAAAAGGAAGTTTCAAAACCTAGCTCGGGTTTAAAATCTGGAATGTTTTCAAAATACCATTGGCACATTTTATCTATGGCTGTAATAGCCTCCCAGACTTCTTTTGCTGTAGCATTTAATTCTTGTTTAACGATGATAGGGACTTCCATTGGGCAATTTTACTATATATTATTTTAATCGGTAAATTTCCATGACATTTTCAAGGACTTTCGGAAAATCTATTTTTAAATCGATGAGCCTTCCTGTATGAACATCAAACACCCATCCGTGTACCGTAATGCCTCTGTTACGGTATGCGCGTTGTACTTCGGCGGTTTTTATCACATTAATACATTGCTCTTGTACATTTAGTTCTACGAGACGCTTGTAGCGTTGTTCTTCATCGGTTATGGCATTTAGTTCCACACGATGGGTACGATACACATCGCGTATATTCCGTAACCACGGATTCAAAATCCCTAAATCCTTACTTTGCATCGCGGCCTTTACCCCACCACAGTAATAATGTCCACAAACCACTACGTGATTAACCTTTAAATGCAATACGGCATAATCTATAACAGACATCGAACTTAAATCGGTATTAGGCACCATATTGGCAATGTTTCTATGTACAAAAGCATCTCCAGGCGAAATGCCCATCAACTCTTCTGCCGAAACCCGACTGTCACTACAGCCTATATACAGGATATCTGGATTTTGGCCTTTGGATAAATTTTTGAAGTAGTTTTTATCTACGTTCAGCTTTTCCGCTACCCATTGCTGGTTATTCTTAAAAATTTGCTCTATGTTTTTCATGGGATAGGGTTTGTTGTTAGGGATTCAATATCCCTAATGAATTTCAAAGATACGGAATGCTTATAGAGTAAGAATCATTTTAATATTACTTCGTTTATAGGGGCTATTGGCTTCTACAGGTATTTCCAAAAAGCCATATTTTCTATAAATATAAATGGCATTTTCCAGTTTGGTATTGGAATACAACATTAAATTGAGTTTATTTTCCTTTGCAAAATCGATACAATACTGCATTAATTGCTGGCCAATTTTTTTTCCGCGAGCTTCGGGCAAAACTGCCATTTTGGTAAGCTCAAAAAAGTCTTCGTTGTGAGGCATCAATGCAACAGTTCCCAAAACAGTTTCGTTTTCAACAGCAAAAAAGATATGTCCCCCACGGTTTAAAATGTACTGCTGTGGTTTGCTCAATACTTCTCGGTCAAAATCTTCAACGTAAAAATGTGTTTCTAGCCATTCCAAATTTAAATCGAAAAAGGCTTGTGCATATTTTTGCTGAAAGGGAATTATCTCTATTGCCATACTACATTTTACTATCAATTAAGGCAATGGTTTCTTGTTCAATTTTTAAGGTGTTTTCGTAAATGGTTTTTGCTTTTGAAAGAATTTCCTTGGCAAATATTCGGTCTTTTATATCCTTAGCATTAATTCGAACATTAAAATAGGCACCCACGACTGCAGCTCGTGCACAAAGGATTCCTACACCTGCATCAGACAGAGAACTTTGCAACCCATCCTGAAGCATGGCCTTCGCTACTTCCATAGATAGATACGCAGTTTCCATCACCTGAAATGGAATTTCTGTAGCATATTTGGTAGCTTCTTCAATGGCCGCTTTTCTTGCTTCAATTTCTTTTTCATTGCCTTTGGGCATTCTGAAACCATCTATAATTTTATTAAAAGCGTTGGTGTCTTCATCTACCAAAAACAGTAATTTTTGCTTGTAGGCTTGGCCTTTTTCGGCCCATTGAGAAAAGAATTCCCATCTATCGTCCCATCCAGCTTTATGCGCCGATAAATTTGCCACCATGGTCCCAAGCGAAACACCCAACGCACCTACATAAGCACTTATAGAACCTCCTCCTGGCGCCATGGATTCGCCGGCAGTTTCATCGGCAAAGTCGTCCAGTTTAAAATCGATAAGTTTTTTGGTATCATCTTTCAGCAAATATTCTATAATGCGCTCATCTGGGTTAAAGGGTTTTAAATCGTCCAGTCCCAAAGATTTAATGGCAATCTTTATTTTTTCTTTTTCTGAAATTCCCAAGGAACGTTCCTGCTTCACCAAAAAGTAATCGGCTGCATCTAGCATAGCTTTTAATGGTACCAACCCAACCAATTCGGAACCTGTTACACGCAAACCTCGATCGATGGCCGCTTTACAAGTTTCATCAAAAACCTCGTGCATAGAGGTGATGGAAATATTGGTAAGATTATACGAAATTTGTGCTATCCCATATTCTTCAATATACCAGCCTATTCCTTTTACGGCTTTTAATTTCCCAGGAATACGAACAGGCTCTCCGTTTACGTCCAAAACAGGTTTTCCCGTAATAGGATTGCCCTCTCTTTTGGTACGCCCTGCTTCCCTAATATCAAAGGCAATGGCATTGGCTCTTCGGGTAGAGGTGGAATTTAAATTGACATTATAAGCAATTAAAAAATCTCGTGCCGAAATGGCGGTAGCTCCGGTTTTAGCCACTTTATCACTAAATTCTGCGGGACCAAAATCGGGTTTCCATTGTGGGTCAACCAATTTTTTTGCCAATCCTTCATATTCGCCAGAGCGACAATTGGCAAGGTTTTTTCGTTTTTCTTCGGTGGCGGCTTTTTCGTAAAAATATCCTGGGATGCCCAGTTCTTTTCCAACGCGTTCCCCTAATGTATGGGCGTATTTTGCCGTTTCTTCCAAAGTGATATTTGAAATGGGTACTAACGGACAAACGTCGGTAGCGCCAAAACGAGGATGTGCTCCGCTATGTTTGCTCATATCAATTAACTCGGATGCTTTTTTAATGAGTCGAAAAGCGGCTTCAATCACTGGTTCGGGTGCTCCTACAAAGGTGATGACCGTTCTATTTGTAGCTTTTCCTGGATCGACATCCAACAAGGTTACACCTTCAACGGTTTTCACAATCTCTGAAATAGCTTTAATTTTTGCCGCATCGCGTCCTTCGCTAATATTTGGGACACATTCTATTAATTGTTTCTGCATAATTATATTGATATTTTTTAAGCAATCACATCTGATATTAAAAAGGAAATAGTTTTTCCTACTTGCGCAGGAAAACTTCCTAGTCCGGGTGCACCTTCACAAATATGAAGATACACACAGTGTTCTTTTTTTGAAAAATGGGTGATAAATTTTCGGGCATCGTTTATAGAATATCCTCCTGGTGTCATAGCGCTACTGCCCATATCTTCAATCGCATCTAAGTCTAATTCTAGTCCAAAGGGCGCTTTTGTCACAAAATTTTCAGCGGTTTTTACAGCTTCAGAATAGGGGATAGTGTTATTAATTTCAATGTCCTCGAATAAGTTAAATTGAATTCTTTCTGAATGTAATTTTAACCTGTCAAAAACAAATTGAGAGGTGTAATTGCGATGCAAGCCAAAGGTGTAATAGCGATCTAAATACCCTTCTTCAAAAGCATAGGAAAATCCGTTACCACTATGGCGATGCTCTAAGGCACGGAAATCGGTATGAGCATCAAAATTTAAACAATTTATGGCCTTTCCGAAGGCTTTATACGCTCCTTTTAAATTTCCGTAGCTATTGTTATGACCTCCACCAATAATGATGGGGAATTTTCCTGCATTCAATATTTTTTCAACTACCGCAGCCACTTTTTCGTCAATGGCTTCCACCAACTCACCTAATTTTTGCACATAGTTGTCCTCTTTTGAAGAAAGTCGGGAAGCGCTTTTCATCTCAGGCTCACAATCTACTTCCCCTAACACGGCTAAATGTTGCACTTTGGTAAACTCATTTTTCTGAATATTGCAAAGTACCGTTAAGGCAGCTTCCCAAGCTTGTGCCGTTCCTGGGTTTCCGTAATTGGCTCGTACCCCAATGTCTTCTGGAATACCTACTAGTACATATTTTGCAGAAAGTTCATATAAATTTTCCCAATGGGAAACGGTAGTCAATCCTTCGCCAAATTTGCTTTCGCCTTCACGCTTTCGGACTAACTTTAAAATATCTTCTTTCGAGTAAAACTTGACCAAACTCATAACAATCTTCCGTTAAGAATTACTTGATTAATGTAGTCTGTCCCAAACGAATACGGTAAAAAACTATACGACGGAATTTCTTCCGTAATAATCACACTGGCGGCTTTTCCTTTGGTAATACTTCCGTGAGAATCGCTTAGACCCATGGCATAGGCACCATTAATAGTTGCTGCGTTAATAGCTTCTTCGGGAGTGAGCTTCATTTTAATACAAGCGGCAGCCACGACAAAATTCATATTGCCCGATGGGGAAGAGCCCGGGTTAAAATCGGTGGCTAAAGCCAATGGAAGTCCAGCGTCAATAATGCGTCTACCCGGCGTATACGGAATGCTTAAAAAGAAGGAACAACCTGGTAAGGCTACAGGCATGGTTTTCGAATTTTGAAGAGCTTTTATATCTTCATCGGTAAGTAATTCGAGATGATCCACACTCAAAGCCTTGTGTTTTACTCCCGCTGCCACCCCGCCAATCGCATTAAACTGATTGACATGAATTTTTGGGATAAGGTCATATTTTGAACCTTCGGAAAGGATGCGATCGGTATCTTCTACCGAAAAATAGCCTTCTTCACAAAAGATGTCGATATAATCGGCTAGCTTTTCTTCGGCAATCTTCGGAAGCATCTCGTTGCAAATTAAATCGAGATACCCATCTTTATTATTTTTAAATTCGGTAGGTAGTGCATGCGCCCCTAAAAAAGTCGTTTTTATATCGATGGGATATTTTTTCGCCAGTTTTTTTGCCACACGAAGCATTTTTAATTCGGCTTCGGTGGTAAGTCCGTACCCGCTTTTAATTTCGATGGCTCCTGTGCCCATATAAATTACTTCCTCCAACCGCTCTGCCGATTGACGAAATAATTCTTTTTCAGATGTTTGTTGAAGTTTTTTAGCACTATTCAAAATTCCACCGCCTTTTTCGGCGATTTCTTGGTAGGTGAGTCCGTTGATTCTATCCACAAATTCCTGCTCTCGATTTCCCGCGTAAACAATATGCGTATGACTGTCACACCAAGTGGGAAGAACTATGCGCCCCGTGCAATCTAAAATTTGAGTAAATTTTCCCTTAGGAGGAACATCCATACTACCAAAATCTTCAATCTTTTTGTCTTTTATAAGCAACCACGCATTTTTAAGAGTAGGGAGGTGGTTCATCTCCTTTCCACTCACTTTAGAAGGAGGATTTTCACGAACTTGAAGCAGTTCTTTTATGTTTATTAACAAAAGTTTCATCGTTCAAAGATAGCAAACCTGAATAGGATTTTATACTTTTAACTCACTAAAAGTCGCACTCATGAAATCAAAAAAAATAGGGGTCAATACTATTTGTACGCACGTCGGCGAAATTAAAGACGAACAATTTAAAGGAGCCATTTCTCCCTTATACATGTCTAGCTCTTACGCCTATGAAAATGTAGATATTAAGCGCTATCCACGATATTTTAACACCCCTAATCAAGAGGCGTTAGGGAAGAAAATAGCCGCTTTGGAGCATTGTGAAGCGGGAATGATTTTTGGAAGCGGAATGGCCGCTGTGAGTACAGCTTTATTAGCCTTTTTGCAAAGTGGAGACCACGTGGTGGTTCAAAAAACGATTTACGGGGGTGCGTATAATTTTATGGTGGAAGAATTTCCGAAGTATAATATTGAATTCGATTTTACCGATGGTTTTTCGGAAGCCGATTTTGCTTCAAAAATAAAGCCGAATACCAAAGTGATCTATGTAGAAACACCAAGTAATCCTTTGATGCTGATTACCGATTTGGAAATGATTTCCAAACTTGCGAAAAAGCATCAATTAGTTTCTATGATTGATAATACATTTGCTTCGCCAATTAATCAGAATCCAGCCGATTTTGATATTGACATCATTATTCATAGTGCTACTAAATATATGGGTGGGCATAGTGATATTTGCGCAGGCGCAGTGGCAGCATCAAAAGAACATATGGACAAAATCTGGAATTTGGGTAAAAACTTAGGCGGAAGTTTAAGTGATTATACAGTGTGGTTGCTAGAGCGAAGTATAAAGACAATGGGGATTCGTGTTAAAGCACAAAACCGAAACGCAAAAAAGGTGGCAAAGTGGTTGGATACACATCCTCTCGTTGCAAAAGTATATTATCCTGGATTGAAGTCGCATCCAGATTACAATTTAGCAAGGAAACAAATGTACGGTTTTACAGGAATGCTTTCTTTTGAATTAGTACCTTCTATAAATCCACAGGCTTTTATGGAAAACCTGCTAATGATTAAACAATCTATGAGTTTGGCAGGTGTCGAGTCTACCATACTTTCTCCGGCAAAAACCTCGCATGCATTGTTATCTGCTGAAGAAAGAAAACGCCAAGGCATTGCAGATGGGTTATTGCGTTTTTCGGTAGGAATTGAAGATAAACATGATTTAATAACCGATTTAGAACAAGCTTTTGAAGCGGTTGCAAAAAAACAAATACAAAAAGTATGAAGTTGGATATTTTAGCCATAGGTGCACATCCCGATGATGTTGAAATGAGTTGTGGCGCTACCATCGCCAAAGAAATTTCGTTGGGTAAAAAAGTGGGGATTTTGGATTTAACTAGGGGAGAACTTGGTACAAGAGGCAGTGCGGAAATTCGGGATAAAGAAGCGCAAGATGCAGCAAAGATTTTAGGAGTCTCGATGCGACATAACCTAGAATTTGCAGATGGATTTTTTGAAAATAATCTTGTCACCCAATTGGAGGTCGTAAAAATAATAAGAAAGTATCGTCCTGAAATTATATTGTGTAATGCCATGGAGGACAGGCACATTGATCACGGAAAAGGAAGTAAATTGGTAAGTGATGCTTGCTTCTTAAGTGGGCTTCGAAAAATTGAAACCTACCATGAAGGAAATAATCAAGGGGCGTGGCGACCCAAACATGTGTATCATTATATTCAATGGAATGAAATTGTTCCAGATTTTGTTGTGGACGTTACCGGATTTATGGAGAAGAAATTAAAAGCTGTATTTGCATATAAGAGTCAGTTTTATGATGAAAATAGCAAAGAACCCGAAACACCTATTTCTTCAAAAAACACTATGGATAGCTTGAGTTATAGGAATCAGAATTTAGGCCGTCTTATTGGTACAGAGTATGCTGAAGGGTTTACAGTGGAAAGGCCAGTTGCAGTAAATACTCTAGAAGATTTAATTTAATTTTTTAAAACTATTGTAGATAGTTGCAAATTCAATTATATTTGCACCCGCTTATTTAGCGAAATTTAATATGGTGGTTGTAGCTCAGTTGGTTAGAGCGCTTGATTGTGGTTCAAGAGGTCGCCGGTTCGAACCCGGTCTTCCACCCAAAAAGACAAAGCCTCTCATTCGAGAGGCTTTTTTTGTTGAAAATAATTGTGAATGTATTTAGTTTATATTCTATATTCAGATAAGTTGGACAAATATTATAAAGGATATACTAACAGTATTTCTGAACGTCTTAAACGACATAATGCTGGCTATGAAAAGTATACGAGGTATGGAACTCCTTGGAAGTTAATTCTAACAATAGAAAAGCCAACAAAATCAGATGCCATCATATTGGAAAGCAAGCTAAAAAATTTGAATCGCGAAAGACTAGAGTTATTCATTTTTAAGTATCAAAATTCGAATCCAGACGATTAACGAAGTTAATGTCAGGATGCAGACCAAAGCGTCTGCACCCGGTCTTCCACCCAAAAAGACAAAGCCTCTTATTCGAGAGGCTTTTTTTGTTTAGGGTGTTTTGTAGGAATGGTTTCAAAAAAAAACGCCTTAATTAATAAGACGCTCCTTTAATGATGTACGATTTTCTCTTATTATAACTTATCCGCAGTAATTCTACCCTCTCTGTTAGCTACTTCCCAAGCCGTTTGAAATATTAACTGCGCGCGTTTTGCCATGAGTTCATATTCAATTTTGTCTGGTGTATCAGTTGGTTTATGGTAATCTTCATGTACTCCATTAAAGTAAAATATAATGGGAATGTTATTTTTCGCAAAGTTATAGTGGTCACTACGGTAGTAAAAACGATTAGGGTCGTTTTCATCATTAAAAGTGTAATCCAGTTCAAGATTAATATATTCCTTATTAATCATTTCAGATACATCGTGCAATTCTTGACTTAGTTTATCACTTCCAATAAGATAAATATAGTTGGGATAGTCCTTTTTATTTGGATCAATTCTTCCAATCATATCCGTATTTAAATTGCAAACGGTATTTTCTAAAGGAAAAATAGGATTTTCGGTATAATATTTTGAACCATACAGCCCTATTTCTTCCCCAGTCACGTGTAAGAATAGAATGGAGCGTTTTGGACCATTTCCATCCTTTACTGCCTTTTGGAAAGCTTGTGCAATTTCCAACATAGAAACTGTACCACTCCCATCATCATCTGCACCATTGTAAATTTCACCATCGTGCATTCCAACATGGTCGTAATGGGCAGAGAGGACGATAATTTCGTTTGGTTTTTCTGATCCCTTTATAAAAGCCACCACATTTTCAGAAGGTTTTGGATCTTTTTTTCTGCTAAAGTACGCTGCGGGTATATCTTGATAGTAGTTGTCGTTTTCATAGGGCGATGCAATTCCTTCAGAAACATAAAAGTTTTTTAGGTATTCTGCTGCCATTTTTTGACCAGGTTCTCCTGTCATCCTTCCTTGCATTTTATCATCGGCAAATTTGTAAAGATGTGTTTTTAGGTCTTCGGCGGTAATTGTATTTGCGTAATCCACCCGAGACATGATCTTGGCAGCCGTGTAATTTGTTTGTGCTGAATTACAAGAAGTGATACCAAGAAAAATTAGTAATAGTAGAAAGTTTTTCATTTTTTTAGATTAAGGGATAAATATAATATATACAATTAACGAATTTTATAAAGAAATGTGAAATTTAATTTATGGGGAATTTATAAACCTTAAAAGTAAAATAGTTATGGAGCAATCTCGTATCTTTATGGCTAGAATGTTGATTGGATTTTCTTCCCTACTATGAAAATAAAAAAGCCTAAGATTGTCATTATTGGAGCAGGGTTTGGTGGTATCGCGATGGCAAAATATTTCAAAAATAAACCTGTTGAGGTTTTATTAATAGACCAAAATAACTTTCACAATTTTCAACCCTTAATGTATCAAATTGCTACGGGAGGTTTGGAGCCTTATAGCATAGCCTATCCAGTTCGAAGAATTTTTAGGAACTACCACAATGTAAGGTTTAGAATGGCAAAAGTGAGTTCTGTTGCTATTTCTGAAAAAAAGATAGCTTCTTCAATAGGAGAGATTGCCTATGATTATTTAATTATTGCTACGGGTGCTCAAAATAATTTTTTCAATTTTGAGCCCATCAAGGATAAATTACTCACGTTAAAGTCCATTCCCGATGCTTTAGATATCCGGAGTTTTTTGTTTCAGAATCTTGAAAAAGCACTTTCAAATGAAACTCAGGATTTGCCCGAAGTTCTAAATATTGCGATTGTGGGAGGAGGCCCTGCAGGTATTGAATTGGCAGGGGCCTTGGCCGAGATGAAACGCTATGTTATTCCTAAAGACTTTCCAGAGTTAGACACTTCAAAAATGAATATCAATCTTTATGAAGCAGGAGGGGAGTTGCTAGGCGCTATGTCTGAAGAATCTTCCAAAAAAAGTTATGAGTATTTAAAGGATTTGGGAGTGAATATATTTTTAAACACGCGTGTAAATGGATATGACGGAAGTAAATTGTTACTTCCAAACGATGTTTCTTTTTCTACGGATACCGTTATTTGGACAGCGGGAGTAAAAGGGGCTCCCATTGAAGGATTGCCTAGTACTTCCATGATAGGGGGAAATAGAATTTCGGTAAATGAGTTTAATCAAGTTTTAGATGCAAAAGATGTTTATGCAATTGGTGATGTTGCAGCTTTTGTAACTGCTGAAAACCCTATGGGATTGCCTATGTTAGCTCCCGTGGCTCAACAGCAAGGAAAACATTTGGCAAAGAATATTATAGTTGGAATAAAAGGAAAATCTTTTAAACCTTTTACGTATAAAGACAAAGGAACGATGGCCACAATAGGTAGAAGAAAGGCGGTTGTGGATTTACCTAATTGGAAATTTCAAGGCACTTTTGCATGGTTGGTGTGGATGTTTATCCACATTATGTCATTAGTAGGATTTAGAAACAAGCTCGTTGCTTTTATAGGATGGATGATGAGCTATTTTACCTACGATAAGCCTTTGGGGTTGATTATTAGAAGATTTAAACGGTAAACGAAAAGTTATGTTCTTATTCGATTACAATTTTAAGAGTTTGTTTTCTATTTGTTGAGGAATTTAAAATAAGCAAATAGATGCCAGAAGGGTAGTTTGAAACATTTAATTGTATTGAATGTTGATTATTATTTTCAAAAGTGTTTAAATGAACACCTTTTAAATCATAAAGATCAATGGTTGAAAAACGTTCGATATTTATTATTTGGAATATATTTTTTTCAGAAGTTCTAATTGCTATAATGGAATTCTTTTGGGTGGTATAATTAGGAGAATCGAGAATGAAAAAAGGCTCACATTCATCAATAATATCTAAATCTGAATAAAAGGATTCTCCATTTTTAAAGACACATGCAACGCGCCCCACTCCGTCAATATCTGGATCCCCGCTAGGTGCGGTAATTATAGATAGCGAACCAACGCCTTCAACCCAAATAGCATTATTAGTACTAACCGTGTTAGACGCTGCAGGAGAAAAGTAAAAATGGTCATAGTTGTTTCCATCGACTAATGGACGTGGTATAATAGAATCCACTCTAAAATAGCCTGCATCTTCAGGAAAAGGGGTAATGGGGTTTTTCATATCGATAGAGTCTCCTACTTCCAGAGAGAAATCGTAAAGTAAATAGTCATATATTCCGTTGGGTAAAATAGCCTTTAAATACACCTTTTTAGAATTTACATCTTCTCGTAATAGGAACCCTCTAGATATATAATGGTATCCATCAAGAACTTTAAAGTTCATACCATCAACAAGGGTGTCTCCATTGGTGTAATATATATCAGTATCGCATAAACCTTCGTAACAGAACCTTACATTCCATTCGTTATAGGTATCCAAAAGGGGTTTATAATCTTGTGAAAATATATTTATTGAAAAGAGTAATACTAAATTAATAAATAGAATTTTCCTCATATTGATTTTGTTAAGTTCAAATATAAAATATTAAAATATAGTAGAAGTAATAACTGTAAAATTCTAACCTCCATATTCTTAGTACAATAATATGCCATACCAATGTTTTTTTAAAATTTTATAAAAACTTAGCCTAAGTTTTCTATCAAAAAATCGCGTGATTAAAAATAAATGCGTATTTCGTCGAAGTTATGTGTATTTTAACGGTAAAAAAATTCAAATATACTTTTTCTTGTAATAATATTCCTATAGGTTTGTTGTAGAAATTAGAACTATTATGAAATATTTTCTACATATAATCGTAATTATTCCCATATGTATTTTACATGCACAAGGGGTTGGAATAAACACTACAAATCCTTTAGCAACCTTACATGTTAATGGTAATTTTATGTTTGAACCTAAGCTCACTGTTACCCCAACAAGATTGGTTGGAATATTAGAGAATGGCGGAGCAAGAGATTTTGAATTGGGAGATACCTTCGACATTACAGAAGGCACACTAGAAGTAACAGAAACGGTTGATCCTAATATATTTCTAATTGGTGATGTTGACCAGTCATTAACTAGTGGAATAAGTCAATATAATAATTATGATATTGGGCTTGGAGATGTCAATAGTGATAAAGCTGTAATTAGATTTTCAGGTGAAACAGCAGGTTATTCCGTTACAGGATTTAGTGGGGGATATGATGGCCGAATTGTATATTATTTTAACTCACAAAACCAAAGCGTAACATTTTATAATTTGGATTCTGACAGTGATTTAGAAAATCAAATTATTACAGGAAGTGGTGCGAATGTGAGTATAAATAATATTGGTATGGCAGAGTTCATTTATGATGCATCCATTCAAAAATGGATCTTAGTAAATCTGCGAGGATGAATAAGGTGTTCACTTTAAATTTTTGCAAAATGAAATTAGCAATTATAGTATTATTTTATTTTGTGCTACAAGTAAGTCAAGCACAAGTTGGGATTGGCACTACAGATCCTCAGGAAGATTTGCATATAATAGGAGACTTAATAGTGGAGGGTTATAGTTTAATAGACAATTCTACATCTTTAGTTGGGGCAGATGACTTGGGGAATCTTACCATATTAAATTTAGATAATAATTTGACTCTAGAAAATAATAAATTAGAGTTAAGTAGAAGTATCTATTATGGTATAGGAGATATAAATTTGTCTGGAATAATAACCGTTGGTGGAAATCTAGCGCATAATGTGGATTTACAATTAGGGACTGTAGAAATTAATGAAGGTAAGATAGTTTTGAATGTTACAGGGCTCCCATCCAATATTAAGATTACTGGAATCGAAGATGGAGTGGATGGTCAACATATATTTTTTTATAATTCGGTAACAAATAATATTGTATTTCTAGATGAGTCAGATCCTAAAAGCCTAGGATCATTACCTCAAAACAGAATTAAAGTTTTAGCAAGCTCTGAAACACTAGCTGGAAGGGGTAGTGTAGAGTTAATATACGATGGTAATAGTCAACGATGGATATTAATTTCAATACATGATTAGTTATGAAAAAGTCACAAATTATATTCGCGATGGTTTTTTGTTCAACAATACACTCTATTTCTCAAGTGGGGATTGGCACAAACAACCCTCAGGCTACATTAGAGGTAGCTGGGACAGTACGAATTACTAATTTATCGTTAGGAAATACAAATGAAATTACCTTAGCTGGGCAAACTACTACAAGAACATTAAACAAGACAGCACTAGGAGCTAATTTGATAATTACCGATAATAGTTTAAATACGGCTCCAGTATCTGGAACAGTGGGTGACTTTAATCTTGGCCCATTACAGGGAGGAACTATTCAAAATCTAGACTTAGGATTAGCTCCTGGAGCAGATAATTCTAGAGCTACATTTATTAGAGTATTTGGTTATACGTTAGGAACCAACATTTCGGGCATTACGGATGGGGTAGATGGGAGGCATGTTGCTCTATATTTTTCTGAAACTTCTGGAATTTCAATATTGGAAGATAGTCTATTGGCACAACCAAAGAATAGAATTAAAACAGCTGCGACCTCACAATTATCAATAAGCGGTGAAGGATTTATAGATCTTGTGTATGATGCAGATGCAGGCTCTGATGGACTTGGAAGGTGGATTGTAATTAAATTTCGAGGCTAATCCTAATTTACTTACTCGTAAATAGATCAAATTTAGTATATCCAAGTATTTTTATTATTTAATTAGTGACAATCCAAAAAAAAA